>VOFE01002485.1_pt1 | contig 74000 bp, 72 predicted proteins | sample 5384071 | NCBI WGS metagenome assembly VOFE01 (sample SAMN12384724, study PRJNA508395) | human gut metagenome | isolation source: healthy gut D | host: Homo sapiens
TGGAGGTTTCATCTATACAGAGACGGGGACCTGTGTTTTCCGGAAATACCAGCCATTCCGCAGCATGCTCCCTGTCTTTCCACTCCCGGTAACCACTCAGTACTTCCTTGTATTGCTTCTCGAAAGTGTCCCCATTGATGTGATAATAGAAATCAAGCGAACGGGAGGTCGTAGGACTCCTCTCCATACACATCTTTTAAAAAGCCGCAAACTCTTTCGAGTAGCGGGTTCCTTCTTCCTTGACATCATCATAGGGAGCCGTAAAGCATTTGCCCGTACGGAGGTCTTTCCACCTGCGACGTCTCACAATCAGGTCTACAGCCTTGTCACGGATCGGAAAGTCACGGACGGTAACAGGGGCAAGAAATCCTTTGGATTCTATATTCGGATCATTGACATAATCTGCGGAAGCGATTTCATCCAAATGAATGAATAACGTTTCTGCATTACTTTCTACTTTTACTATTGTAAAACGAGATAATATATTGGATGGCAGCATGAAGCCTTACCAAAGACTCTAACATTGAATTTTCCATGATGCAAAGATAAGCTTCATTTTTGTTACGAAATTAAAAACATTGCAGTCTATCCACAGTTATTTATGGGGTTATGCTGACATTTCGGCACTTGCCGTATTTTCAAAGAATATTAACTCAACTTCATCAGGAAGGTGGTTAAGAAGTTGTTTTTTGCAAACAGTTTCTTGTAATCGCTTTGTTGAGCTTATGCCACGCATATTCTATGAACTGATGCAGTTCATGTGCATATATTCTTTTGGAAGGTGTTCCGGCATTACTTTCGTAGACAGTACAATGATTCCAGTGTGCCATAACCTCAGGAGACATTTTAACAAGGTGTTTGCCTGTCTTGTAAAAGATGGAAAAGGCATGATTGGATGGTGCCACGGCTTCAAGCTGCACTTTATCTGCAACGACTCTAGAGAGATCATAACTTTCTGTCTGACAGGGGCTAACGTTGACGATCGTGATGACAGGGTATGGAGCGTGTTTACCAAGCATCTTTACGGAAAGGTTTTCGCCGACAGGGGATATATAAAGTATGAATTCTTCGAGTCGCTCTTTGACCGGGGCATACATCTTGTGCATGCTTTAAAAGCAAATGTGAAGAAAAACTTATGGCTATGTGGAACAAGATTATGTTGGGAAAAAGGTATGTAATAGAATGTATAAACGAACTGTTGAAAAACAAGGCCAATCAGGTTCATTCAAGACACAGGTCTGTGCATAATTTCATAATGAATTCCTGCTCTGTACTTTCGTTGCTTTGGAGAAGCATAGGGTTAAGCAATATCATATTGGGGCAGGCGGCACTCCTATTGCCAAAACAGCTCTTGCCACTGCCAGCTAAAACCATGATTACAGAATATTTGAGGACTTTGCATTCTATATGATAAAAGAGACTTGTGATAAGCGGATAACTAACATCTTTGATATTTTTGTAAAGAAATATGCATTTGGTTCAATAATGATTCTGTTATGTATTGCAACATTTCCATAGGTAAAGTTCTTAAGTAAGAAAGAATGGGTGAAGGATAATGTCTTATATGACATAGAAGCATAAGTATTGTAACCTCTGCATCAAAGCACTATTCTACGGAAATGTATTCAATCCATTATGAGCCAACTGATTATTATATATTCTATAGGGCTTATGACTCCTTAAAAAACTTTATAGGGTATATCTTACTGATTATTTCTTTGTTGTCCGAGTCAAGATAAACTTAAATTAGGGAAAGTAGTAAAAAAATAATAAATTGATTGTCAATGTGATAGATATTGTGTATCTTAGCATATGTAAATAAAAATTTCTACGAACTTCATGAAAAGGACAACTTTTGAAGAAATTAAATTAAAAAGCTTATGGCAATGATATAAAGATTATCTAAATTACAACAAACAATAGCATTTATAGATTTTGATTTTATCCTCAATACGAGGAAATCTTTAAATTTTCTGAGATAAGATGTATCAGATTTCTGTTTTCTCTTTTCTCTTTGTGATTTAGATTGATAAAATGGAATTTAAATATTTTAAGAAATACTTTCCAATTCAGAGTTGGGCTAAAATAAAAATAGAAGAGCTATATAAAGTTGGATGTTTAATAGCATATAATAGTTATGAAGGGAATTATGAAAGGGAACTTGTTTCATTTCATAATAAACAGCTTATAAAGTAAGTCGCATCTATTTAAGTTTTAATAATTTATATTGATATGAAATACGGAAGACATCAGATTGATAAAGCAGGAGATATTATTATGCTTGCAAAAGATAGTAATGAGTATAATAAAGCATTGAAAATAATAAACGAATGGAGAACTTTACATTTAACAGCATTGGATGCATTGCAAAAGGAAGTCGTTCCTTTATTAACTAATCATGAGATTGCAATATTATTAACGTCAAATAGATTAAAACGTATTACATCGATTTTGTATAAGTTGGATATTAATCCAGAAATGCATTTAGGAGGAATGCAAGACATCGGTGGATTGAGAATTGTCGTAAATAATGTAGAGGACTTAAAATCATGCCAGCAGATTTTAACAAACAAAGTTCCAAAAAGTTTTGATTTAGTTAAAATAATGGATTATGTGCAAAAGCCCAAAGAAAGTGGATATCGTAGTATTCATTTTATTTATAAGTATAGGTCTGATAATAAAGATGTAGATGGTGCAAAAGTGGAAATGCAAATAAGAACAAAATTGCAGCATAGTTGGGCTATGGCAGTTGAAACAGCAGGCTTAATCACAAATACTCAACTAAAATCAAGTATGGGTTCTGAAGAGTGGTTGAATTTTTTTAAGATTGTAAGTTCATTGTTTGCTATTAAAGAAAAACAACCTATACTGAAAGCACATATAGAAAAAGGTTATGATATGTATGATTTGATGAAGTTATTATATATTGCAAATATTGAACATAATCATAGTAATACTCTAAAAGCTTTAAGAGTAACAGGTATTCATGCTAAACGTGAAAACTTTAAAAATGGATATTATATTTTGAATATTAATTTTCAATCAAAAATTGTGAAAATTACTGCTTTTTCAAAAGAACAGGAAAATGAAGCTTCGGTCGCATATTCAGAGTTGGAAAAAGGTATAATTGATAAGAATAATGCAATTGTATTAGTTTCTGTTCCAAAGATGAAAGAATTACAACAAGCTTATCCTAGCTATTTCCTTAATACTAATGAATTTCTTCTTGCTATTGATATTATGATGGCAAATTATAAGAAAATCAATATACGACATGCCTGTAAAGAAAATAAGTAAGATTCCGCGCTGTATGATTGGGGCGATACGCAAGGTGTGCGACGGTCAGGCGCTGACGTTGAGCGTTGACAATGTGCTGTGCGGCGGCGGAAGTCTGTATACACGGTTTGCACCGATGCAGGAACGCATACCGCGCTTTGTTTCGGAACAGGAACACTACAAGCAGACGCCCGAACAGGTTAAGACGTATGTTAGCCGTCTGGGTATCAGTCTGACGGAAAAGCCGTATCTCAACTTTGTACGTATGGATAAGCTCGCTTCTTTAGATGACGCAGAAGGCATACTGTTCTTTGCCACGCCCGATGTGCTTTCAGGCTTGTGCTGCTGGGCTTTCTACGACAATGATGCCGACGATGCCGTATGCACACGCTTTGCTTCAGGTTGCTGCAGCATAGTGACATTTGCCGTAAACGAGAACAGGAAACAGGGGCGCAGCTGCTTTATCGGAATGTTAGACCCGTCAGCCCGTCCGCTTGTTCCTGCCAACGAACTGACATTTGTTATTCCGATGCACCGCTTTAATGAAATGATGCAGACGATGGAGCAATCGGCGCTATTCCAGAAAGCATACTCGATAGTAAGAAAACGTATTAACGGGGAGATTGGGAAATGAGACAAGAGCTTATACACACCTGTCCGGAACTTGTCGACCATATCAACGATATAGGTTTTCTGCCTTTGCTCCGCATGGGCATTGACGGCTGGTCAGCAGAAGATGCCGTAGACGAAGAATGTCAGTACACACGCCTGCCTGACGGAGGATGGGAATGGCCTTTGTGGGAGTGGAAAGGCTCTGTGCTGCGTGAGAGCCGTTGCGCCTATGGCAAGTTCTTCAAGCGTAAAGCCGCGTTCGTAAGCAGTGAGTGGTGGCCTGACTTCTGCAATTATCGCCGCAGCCTTTATCCTTATCCCGAGGAGGGTAGCGTAGAGGAGGCCGTTCTCGCCACGCTGAAAAGCGAAGGGAGCCTTATCACACGCGAACTGCGCGCTGCATGCGGATTTACGGGGCCGAAGATGCGCAGCCGTTTCGATGCATATTTGACACGACTGGAAATGGGCTGCTATATTGTAACAGAAGACTTTATCTATCCGCGCGACAGACATGGGCGTGAATATGGCTGGGGATGGTCGCTGCTGACAACGCCAGAAAGTCTGTTTGGGCGAGAGGCATGCTGTCCTGATCGTACGCCACAAGAATCATACGATAGGCTGCTTGAACATTTCAGAAAGATATTGCCGTATATGCCTGAAAAGACTTATAACAGTCTGCTCGGGATAAAGTCATGACATCTGCCGAATGCGTCTGCCGGGGCAGTATGCCCTCCGCCGCTTATCATGCTTATGTTGCCAGGCGGCGTCATGTATCAGCTAAAAGTGAACAAAACGCAGTCATGATTTTGTCTGTAGCGTAAATTGTTGTACATTTGCATTGCGCATGCACGAAACATGCTACTGACGACAAAAATATGAGAACACAAGTGTTGATGGCGAAAGATGCATTCATCATGCTGCATGCATATGCTCAGATGTGTGGCGGTTTCATACAGCTGAGCGGTAATGACCGTGATTAAATGCCTTTGATGCCAACAAGGCCGACCGTCGCCCTGCACGACCTTCGGACAGATATATGCTTAAACATTGTAACTAATATGAAAACCGAAAAACAACATCTTTTGAAGAAAGACGGGATAAGCTATGTTGTTCCGTTCATACTGATTACGTCATGTTTTGCCCTGTGGGGCTTTGCCAACGACATAACAAACCCGATGGTAAAGGCCTTTTCAAAGATATTCAGGATGAGCGTTACCGACGATACATTTGGATTTTTCGTTTTTCACTTTTCACTTTCGTAAGACGCACTACGTTGGCATAACCAAATGAGATTTGCTTCTGATAATATGGTATGGCGTGCTCATTTCGTTCGTAAAAACGACAATTAAAAATGAAAAATTAAAAGTGAAAAATCAGCAGATGAAAAACATTAGCCATTTGATTTTTGATTCTAATTTTCGCCGGAAAGTATAAGGATTTTTTAATCCGATTACTTCCTATTTGCTATTACATCATGTAGACTTCATTTAAACATGCGGTATTTTAAGCGGATTGAAAATTAGCTGCGCTGAACTTCGTTTCTGATATAAAATTCCGGCAGATTAATTTCATTGACTGTCAGCTACGTTTAACCGGCTCTCATTTGGACAAGCAGCAGATCCGCCGGCACATAAGCGGATCACAGATCCTTATATTCAATTCCGGCGGAGCGCAGATCCGCCGGCACATTAGTCTTGTTGATTATTGTCACAAGCACTACGTTAGCATTTGGATTTTTCATTGTTCACTTTTAATTTTTTCATTTCCGTCAGGCGTTTTTAACTTTTAATTGCGCTTTGACGCCTGCTCTTCACTTTTCACTTAGAAAATGCTCCTTTAACTACTCTAACTACCGAAAACAAAAGCCTCCCCACGGGGGAGGTTTGGTGGGGCTTCTTTTTCGGGAGGTTTGGTGGGGCTTTCACTTTCGTGTCAGCAGCGAATACAGATATTTGAAGTTTTCTTTAAGTTCATTGGTGTCGAGGCCGTTAAGGAAGGCGTGTTCGTATGATATGCCGTAGAATACCTGCCTGAACATCCGTGCCGTTGTCGTAACGTCCACGTCGCTCCTTATCTCGCCCTTGTCCTTAGCCCTCTGTATCACCGTTGACCACATCTCATAGTCCTTGCTGAAGATGTCTTCAATCTTCTGTCTTATGCCGGGATAATACATACGGACCTGCGAAAGAAAGTGGATATAATAGAAGTTCGGGCAGCAGTCGTATGGGTTGTTGCCGTCGTTCACAAGACTTACAATTCCGTTCATTGCCTTAGACACTCCGGCCACATACTGATTTATAAATTCCGCCAGTGTGTCTGCCGGCTGGTCAAACTTGTTTACGGGGTTCTGCAGTTGTATGAAGAACTTGTCGGCCACGGCAACAAACAGGTCAAGCTTATGCGGAAAATAATACACTATTCCGGTCTTTGCAAGTCCGCAAGCCTTCGCCAGTGTGCTGATGCTTGCCTTTTCGTAGTTCATTTTCAGGAACACCCTGAAAGCCTTGTCTATCACTTCTTCGCGGTTTGTTATCATAATCGTTTTTGTTTTCAGCTGCGAAGATACAATATTTTTTACTTTTCAGCTGTATGTTGTGATGCTTTTTGTGGAGCAAATGGCCAATAAAGAATGTCTTTGGTCATGCATCGTTGCATATATGCTATTTGTCTTATTATCAGACACTTAACTACGCCGTAGTAAAACATGCCCTTTTAGCGTGCAATTTGCCGCCTTTTAGCTCATAAAAGGCGGCAAATTACAATGCAAAAGGTATGCTTTTATATTTCAGGCCTTTAGCATGTGCTAAATAGGCGGCATATTCGTGATGTGGATAACAGGATTGTTATACAATTCCTTTTATGCAGGCAAATCTGCCGTCACGTGTGTGTCCTGTCAGAACTTCTCTGCTATGCTCCGTTCTTATTTATCCGATGCTTTTTCCTGCATTCTCGTACACTTCTGTTATTTCCTCCTCGGTGGTGAGGTTGAAGTCGCCGGGTATGCTGTTCTTGATGGCAGATGCGGTGAGGGCGAAGTTGATGTCCTTCGGGCTGTCGTCGCCAAATTTCAGCAGGGCATGAATGTATGCGGCTATGAAGGCGTCGCCTGCACCCATAGGGTCGATGACGTTGTCTATGTCGTAGATGCGTGCAGGATAGATGTTGCCGTCTGACCAGAGAACGCCTGACAATATGTGATGGTTGGCCGAAAGGGTGTTGCGCAGGGCAAGAATCATCTTGCGGCACTTGGGGAACATGTCTTTTGCCTTGCTGAAAAACTCTTTATGGCTTTGGATGTCGAAGCTGAAAGCTGGCGACGTGGCAGTAAATTTCGGCGGAGTGATGCCCGTGAGAAGTTGCCATTCGCCTTCGGTGCCGAACATTATGTCGCATTTCTTGGCCAGCGGCAGCAGTATGTCGTGGGCGCTCTTGCCGTATTTCCACAGATTCTTGCGGTAGTTTATGTCGAAAGATATTGCAAGGCCCTGTCTTTCTGCTTCGCACACGGCCTCTTCGGTAACGTCGGCAGCGCTTTGTGACAGGGCGCAGGATATGCCCGACCAATGGAAGACGGATGCATCGGCAAATGCGTCAGCCCAGTTGATTGTGCCTTTGGCAACGGTGGTCATTGACGAGTCGGCACGGTCGTACACTACGCTCGAGCCACGCATGGCTGCCGCATTCTCATAATAGTAGGTGCCGAGACGTATGCCGCCGCGGGTTACAAAGCGAGTGCCTACGTTGTATTTTCTGAGTTCGTTAAGGCAAGCCTGACCTAATTTGTTGTCGGGCAGGCGTGTAACATATTCGACATCATTGCCTAGCATGGCCAGCGACACGGCAACATTGGCCTCGCTACCTCCGAAATATCCGTCCCATGTGCTTCCCTGTATGATGCGCAGCTTCTCCGGACGTGTCATGCGCAGCATAATTTCACCAAACGTAACTATTTTCTGTCTCATGTCAATTTTTGTTTGTCCTGTCTGTTTCTTCAGGCAAGTGGTGTTGTAGTTTGTTTATCTCTTTGCACGTTTGTCTAAAAAGCAGACTGCTGTTTTCAAGATGTAAAGATAGCTATTTTTGTTTGTTGTCATAGCGGATGAATGTGAAAATAATGTGAATGTTTAGAATATTTATGACAAAATGCTTTTAGAAAGCCCTCTGCCCATAAGGCGGATTATGCGGCATGAAGGGTGACGTAAGTTAGTTTCTTATAGCCGGACAATAAAACAGCCGTTATTTTTTGTTAAGTAAATAATTTCTGCGGTTATCGTTATTCTTTGTATTTTTGCAGGGTATAGACAGGCAGACAGTTGACTATAATTTTTTGTTTATGGAGATAATAATTCAGAACGACAGCTTAAGCCATAGAGAATGTTCTGTTCTGGGGCTTAATGAGGTCTTTGCTGAGGACTGTGAGAGGCAGGCCTTGCTGTTCGACGGCTTTATTTTCGGCGTCTGCCTTCGAGGCGAGGCGTCGGTGAGGATAAACGGAACAGTGTTTGATGTGGTGCCCGGCAAGGTGTTTGCCGTTTTGCCAAAGCATTTGTTTTCAGCCGTGTCATATTCAGCAGATATCGACGTAAGACTGATTTTTGTTCCTATTGACATTGTCTGTAAATTGCCGTTGTCGCCTAATTTTGACTCATTGAGGAACACGGCGTCAAATCCATGTGTCGACGGTGGAGAGTGGACCGCTGATCTCGGGGCGCTGTGCGACATTATGATGAGGCATGACTATACTGCGGGCAAGGGCGAAGACATAATGATGTCGCTGGTATGCTCGGCAGCACTGATATTGTCTGATCTCTTTGAAGGCAGCGGCCATGACATAAAGAAAACGCCGTCGAGACAAGAAACTTTGGCAGGAAACTTCTTTGAACTGCTTTTCAGTCATTTCGAATCAGAACGTAGCGTGGCTTTTTATGCCGACAAGCTATGTGTAAGTCCAAAGTATCTTTCTGTTGCCGTAAGGAGCGTCAGCGGGTGTTCCGTACAGAAATGGATAAACGAGATTGTACTGGCCGAGGCCAAACGCTATCTGTGTACAACGGAAATGACAATACAGCAGATATCAGAAAAACTGCATTTTGCAAGTCCGTCTTCGTTTGTCAGGTTTTTCAGGCAGCACACGCTGACAACTCCTTTGGCGTACAGGAAAGACTAATTATGATTATTGCAGTTTCTTGGCGTTGGTGTGTTTTCTGACAATTTGCATGAATTCGTCGCCCGTGATGGTTTCTTTTTCTATCAGGAAGCCTGCAGCCTCGTGCATTATTGTCATGTTGCCGGTTATTATTTCTTTTGCCTTTTGGTGGGCTTTCTTAATCAGTTTCAGCACCTCGCGGTCTATTTCGGCTGCCGTATCTGCCGAACATGTAAGCGAAGAGTCGCCGCCAAGATATGCGTTGCTGACGGTTTCGAGCGCCATCATGTCATATTGGTTGCTCATTCCGTATCGGGTAACCATGGCACGGGCCAGTTTCGTGGCTTGCTCAATGTCGTTAGACGCACCTGTTGTGACGGTATTCATGACTGTTTCCTCGGCAGCGCGTCCTCCGGTGAGCGTCACGATGCGGTTGAACATGTTTTCTTTGCTCAGCAGCACCTGTTCGCCTTCATCTACCTGCATAGTGTAGCCCAGGGCGCCCGACGTGCGCGGTATTATCGTTATTTTGTGAACCGGAGCCGAGTTTGTCTGCATTGCAGCCACCAGTGCATGTCCTATTTCATGATAAGCTATGATTTTCTTTTCGTCGGCAGATATCACCTTGTTCTTCTTCTGTGCTCCGGCAATTACTGTTTCGACGCTTTCTTCAAGATCAGACGTTGTTACACGCTTGCGGCCCATGCGCACGGCACGCAGTGCAGCCTCGTTGACGATGTTTGCCAGTTCGGCACCTGACGAGCCGGCAGTGGCTCTTGCAACAATGTCGAGATCAATTTCCTCGTGTTTTACATTAGCCAGATGCACCTTAAGTATGGCCTTCCTGCCTTCAAGGTCGGGCAATTCCATCTGTATGCGCCGGTCGAAGCGCCCCGGACGCAGCAGTGCCTTGTCGAGAGTTTCGGGCCTGTTGGTGGCAGCAAGGATTACCACACCACGTTTTCCGTCGAATCCGTCCATTTCCGTAAGCAGCTGGTTGAGGGTCTGTTCGCGCTCATCGTTGCTCGAGAAACCGCTGTCGCGTCTTTTTCCTATAGCGTCAATCTCGTCAATGAATATTATGCATGGTGCCTTCTCGTTGGCCTGCTTGAACAGATCGCGCACCTTTGCTGCACCCATGCCTACGAACATCTGAACAAACTCTGATCCGGATATGGCGAAGAAAGGCACTTTTGCCTCACCGGCCACAGCACGTGCTATGAGTGTCTTGCCTGTTCCGGGAGGTCCTACAAGCAGCGCTCCTTTGGGCAGCGATGCTCCGATTTCGACATATTTACGCGGATTATGAAGAAAATCGACGATTTCCTTCAGAGTGTCTTTTGCCTCGTCTTGTCCGGCAACATCAGCGAAAGTTGTCTTTATGTCAGCATCGGCATATATCTTGGCCCCTCCGTTGCCGAACGACATGAAGTTGCCGCCGTCGCCCATCCTGCTTCTGATGCTTCTGGCGGCCTGTCGCCATATGAGATAGAATATGATGCCGGGGAGAACCCACATGAGCAGGAAGTTGAGCAGAGGTGAGTTTTCCTGAGGTATAATTTCATTGAAAGAAATCTTGCCCGACTTGTTAGGACTCTTGGCCGACAGCAGCCTGTCTACCAATTTTGGGTCGTTGATCTCACCTGTCTGATAAGTTATTGTCTTGCCGTCGGTTTCTTTCGCCGTGAAGTAGATGTGGCTGCTCTTAATCATAACGTCCTTCACCTTTCCGCTGTCCACCTTTCCGACAAAAGTGCCGTAGTCGGTTTCGATTATGCGGCCACGTCCGAATTTAGGGAATATAAGGCCGTTGAGAAACAGCACAAGCAGAAAGCCCCACAGAAGTCCGTAGTATGGATTTGTCTTTTTCTGGTTCTGAGTGTTTGTCTTCTTCATAAAAACTGTTTTTTCCGGTTGCAAAGATAAATACATACGCTGCATGAACCGTTACCGGAAAAGGATAAAAAATGTGCAATATTTCACATAAATGAGGCGTATGAAGGTTTGTTGATGTATGTCTGGAATTTGTTGAGTGTTAAACCAAAACCAGATATTGGAATCAATAAGGATCGTAGTTTTATGTGGAATGTTTTGCAGCCTGTTTTCTCGAAACTGTGTCGGGCTGTTTAGATAAGTGGTAAATGGCAAGATAAAAATAGAAGACAGAGAGTGTGTTGAGAATATAAATGTACTTTTAAAAGTAAGACAAATGCGGACAGATGGCCGACGTTGTCAGGTTATAAGGCATGTCTTGATGACATAAAAAATCCGAAGCTGACAGAGCCGGACGTGGCTGAGGCATGTTGCCTTGTGCTGTTAGCTTCGGATAATATGATGTTGCAGTACATTCAGGGCTACGGCCGGCGTGGCCACGGATGCTGTTGTTATGTCTAGATGAAGAGGTTGACGCCTGCTTCTTCAGCCTTCTGCATGTAAGAGGCTACGCCGCCCACGGTTACGCCGTCGAGCAGTTCCTCCTTCTTTATGCCCATCATGTCCATTGTCATCTGGCATGCTATAAACTCGACGCCGTTGTCCATGGCCTGACGGATGAGCGACTCGAGCGAGTCGATGTTCTTCTTTTTCATTATTCCGCGTATCATCTTGCTGCCCATGCCCATCATGTTCATCTTTGACAGGGCAAGACTGTCGCTGCTCTTGGGGAGCATGTGGGCAAACATCTTCTCGGTGAGAGTCTTCTTTACGGCCGGGCCGTGCTTCTTCTTTATGACGTTGAGGCCCCAGAAGGTGAAGAAGATAGACACTTTGCTGCCTGTGGCGGCTGCGCCGTTGGCAAGTATGAATGTGGCTATGGCGCGGTCGAGGTTATCGCTGAAGCATATAAGGGTCTTGTTCTTGCCGGTAGGAGCGCATGCGGCGGCAGGCTTGTCGTCAGACTGCTGCTTCCTGATGAGGACGGTGTGACAGCCGTCGGTGCACGAAGCCGAAAGGAAGGCGTTGCCCGTTGACTTACACCACGCCTTTGCGTCTGACGGGAAACCGGGGTCGGTGGCCTTTACCTCTATAGTTTCGCCGGGCTGCATGTCGTCGGTGGCCTGTTTCAGTTTAAGTATCGGACCGGGGCACTGCAGTCCGCAGGCATCAACGGTAAGCGTTGCACGGCTGTCGCTGCATTGACTGCCCGGAGTGCAACTGCACGAACAAGAAGAATCGTCGCTGTCATCATTGCCGTCGGCACACTGAAGGTCTTGTGTGGCCAGCTGATAAGTCTTGTAGCCGCCCGAAAGGTTGCGCACGTCGTAGCCGTTGGCCATAAGTATGCGTGCGGCGATGTAGCCTCTGAGACCTACGGCGCAGAACGTTACTACGGGCTTGCTCTTGTCTATCTCGCCCATGCGCTCGCGGATGTCGTCTACGGGAATGTTGACGGCCCCGCTGATTGTGCCGAGGCTGAATTCGGATGGTGTACGGGTGTCGATAATCTGAACCTTGCTGCGGTCGAGACCGTCGATGTCGCACCAGTAGATAACAGGCATCTTGCCGGATATGATGTTGGCGGCGGTGTAGCCAGCAATGGCTATCGGATCTTTGGCCGACGAGAACGGAGGAGCATAAGCCTGTTCAAGGCGGATAAGGTCGTAGATGGTGCCCTTGTGTTTGATGATCATGGCCAGCTGGTCGATGCGCTTGTCTACGCCTTCGTGTCCTACGCACTGCGCGCCGTAGAGCGTGCCGTCTTCAGGATTGAAGGTGAGCTTGGTGGTGATGAAGAACGCACCGGGATAATATTCGGCATGAGACATGCTTGTCGTAGTGCTACTCTGATATTTGATGCCGAGTTGTTTCAGGCGCTTTGCAGGAAGGCCCGTAGAACCTACAACTACATCAAACACCTTAGCTATCGACGTACCGATGGCTCCTTCATATTCGGTTGTGTTGCCAAACACCATGTTGTCGGCCACGATGCGTCCCTGACGGTTAGCCGGTCCGGCAAGATAGTTGAGCCACGGCTCGCTGTATTCTGGATGCGGATATTCTATGGCGTCGCCTACGGCATATACGCCCTTGGCCGATGTCTCGAGATATTTGTCTACCTTGATGCCACGCGCGCCAAGCTCTATGCCGGCACTCTTGGCAAGCTCCGTATTGGGACTTACGCCGATGGAGAGCAGCACGAGGTCGGTTACAATGCTCTTGCCCGACTTGAAGAACACGCGTATGCGTCCGTTGTCCTTCTCGAAGCGCTCAACGGCTGTGTTGAGATGAAGCGAAACACCCTGACTGAGCAGTTCGCGGTGGACATGAGAAGCTATGCTGAAGTCGACCGGTGCCATTACCTGCGGAGCCATCTCGACAATAGACACGCGGGCACCGGCATGACTGAGATTCTCTGCCATCTCGAGTCCGATGAATCCTCCGCCTACAACAACGGCGCTCTTTACGCTGTGTTGCGTAAGATAGTCTTTTATGCGGAATGTGTCTTCAACGTTACGCAGGGTGAATATGCCCTCGGTGTCGATTCCGGGGAACGGAGGTCTGACGGGCGACGAGCCGGGCGAGAGCAGCAGGCGGTCGTAATGCTCGTCAATGACAGAGCCGTCGGGGTGGCGCAGCGTTACGGTCTTGGCCTTAGTGTCGATGCTTATGGCCTCGGTGTTGACGCGAACGTCGACGTTGAAGCGGCGTCCGAACGACTCGGGTGTCTGCACAAACAGCTTGTTCTTGTCGGCAATGGTGCCGCCGATGTAGTAGGGCAGTCCGCAGTTGGCATATGAAATGTGCGGCCCCTTTTCAACCAATATTATCTCGGCCTTTTCGTCGGCCCTGCGAATGCGTGCGGCTGCGGTGGCTCCACCGGCAACTCCGCCAATGATGATGTGTCTCATGTCAGTGTGCTTGTTTTAATTATTATTGTTTGTTGTTATTTCTTTTTCGGTCATGCTTTCGGCTATCAGGCGCAGCTCTTCGGGCAGCGAAAACTGCGAGCAGTGTATGCGGTCGATAAGTTCGCGGCCCTTCTTGGTGAGGTGGAAACTCATGCAGCGGCTGTCGTGTGGGCACACGTTGCGCCTTATGTAAGCCTCCTTCTCGAGCGATGCAATCACCTTGGATGCGTTTGAGCGCGAGAGTTGAAGTTCGTCGGCTATCTCGCCCGAAAGCATCTTCTCTTTTTCAGACAGCACGCAGAGCAGCATGGCCTCGTTGAAGTTGAGGCCGAAGGCCTTCTGTAGCTGAAGTTCAAACTCGCTTATACAGCGGTATATCTTTCTTATCTTGCAGATGCAGTTGTTGTTCATGTCGATATTATTTTGCCGTTACATATTATGGTGAAAGATTTTTTAATCTTTATATTATTTCCATTGGAAAACATTGCAAATATAGATATTTGTTTGTTATAAAGATAATTTCCGATAGAAAATAATTTGTTTTGTAACATTTATTTGCTAAATGGCCTGCCTTTTAACATTTTCCAATGGAAAATAAATATGTAATAGACGGATGTGTATATGTCATAATCCATGCGGTGATATTGCCAGTGAGCAGTAGAGTAGGCAATGGTGTTGTGCGTTCAAGTCAGCAGAAGCTGGGCATAAAGATGCTTGAGGCATGCGGATATGAGCATGGACGAAGGTTATGCATTAGGCTGCATGAAGAGGTATAATGGCTATGAAAACGACGCCACGGATGAAAGACCGCAAAACGGATTGTGAAAGGTGTCCTTTTGCATTGTAATATGCCGTCTTTCAGGATGTAAAAGGATACATATCAGAAAAAGGGCAGGAAGAAGGGGTGTGTGATGAGTTGGAAAAACAACTCGTCACACCGTATGTATCTGAAAACAAGTGACTTACATACGAATGTGACGAGTTATGAGTTTTTAAAGAAAAATTTTATTTGTTTGATTGCCTGCCGGTGCGGCGCGTCTTGTCCGCATCATACCGCAAGGGCATGGCCATTATGCCTTCATGATAATCTGGTTATAGTAAGGATAGGGAATCTCTATCTTCTCGACGTCGAAACGCTCCTTGATAGCCCTCAGCAGGTCGCACTTCATGGCAAAGGCGTTGCCCGTGGTGGACGCCCACGCCCATGCACGCAGCGTTATGGCAGAGTCGCCAAGATTGATAACACGTATGACAACCTGCGGCACATTGTTGGCTTTCTCCTCGTCGGTGCGATGGTCTATGAGCATCGGGTGCTTCATAATCTCGTCTCTCATCACGTCGATGGCATGGCCGAGGTCAGTGGTGTAAGACACGCCGACTTCTATAAAAGAGCACGTGGTGGTTTCGCCATAAGACGAATTGACTATGGTGCTTGAGTTGATCTTGTTGTTCGGAATGAGAATCATGCGGTTTTCAGCGTTCTGTATGACCGTATGGCGGAGCGTAATCTCCTTTACTGTTCCAACGATGACGTTGTCAACCTGGATAAAGTCGCCCACCTTAAACGGACGCGAAAAGATGATGAACAGTCCGCCTACGATGTTAGACAAGGCCTCCTGAGAAGCAAGGCCGACGGCCATGGCCATGATACCGGCACTGGCGAGGATTGAGTTGCTGACCTTCTCCATGCCCGGAATGAGCGACAGAAATGCAGCCACACCTATGATGTATACGGCGGTGGTGATTATCTGGCGGATAAAGCTTATCTTTGTCTCGTCGAAGACAATGCGGCCGCGCTTTCTCTGCGAACGGTTGAACAGATACTTGATGAACGCATTGAGTATGCGCACGAACACGTAAATTAAGAAACCCTTGATTAAGAATACGACAATCCAGCGGATTGACAGTCCGAAGACTTCCATGTTTAGCATTTCATTGATATTCATGGCGTTATGATTTAGTTTTATTTATAATGATGTGTCATGTCCAGCCTTTGCACATTGCTGCCGGATATGTGGGCCCGACTGCATGTTGAAGCTTGGTATATGCAAAGATAAGAAATAAAAATATAAAAGATGAAATAATATGCATAAAATGTGCTACCTTTATTTACACATTTTATGCAGCACGGCCATTTCGCGTAGCTTTATGTCTTGCATGTTAGAGGATATTCTGATTTTTTGTCGTATCTTTGTGCTTGCCGGCAGAATGTGATGCAGATGGCTGTCGGCAGAAAAAACATTTGAAATGAGAAAACGTACTAATAATGGAAGAAAGCCTGTGGAAGGAAGTCTGTTTGGCGATGACGATTTTGAACCTTGCATGCCGGCCATAGACCTGAGTAAATACAATTTTGATGAAGTGTTCGGGCGGTTGGCGAAATCGGACTTCAGGCGGCGCTTCCGGCTGAATGATGAGATGAAGGATTATGTAACGGAGAAGGGACTTGGGCGCATTGGCATGCATGCAGCTGACATAATAAGAAAAAGACTTGCACCGGCCGTTATACTAAACGACGGAAAGCAGACACCTATGAAGGGACATCCCGTGTTTGTGGCACAACACGCAACAGGATGCTGCTGCCGGGGCTGCCTGTCAAAATGGCACGGCATTGAGGCGGGGCGTGAACTTACGGCCGCTGAGCAGGAGTATGTAGTGGCTTTGCTGCTGACCTGGATATCCAGACAATTATAACGGCATAAAGACTACACCGGAAGATTTTCTGCGGTGTGCTTTATGCCGTCATTTTCGATATAACGTTCCGCTACGAAACGTTTAAGTGCAGACAGGCTGTCTGCATGATGTTATCCCTAAACCTCAAAAAACTTATAAGGCATTAACTATTGTCTTAGTTCTTGTCGCCTGCCCAGTCCTTGGCGTTTATTGCCTCGAGGAGTTTGATGGCGTCTACATACTGAGCTATGCCGTCGGCAACGTTTTTGGCGTCGCGCATGGCAAGTACGACGGTTGAGGGGGCGGTTTACAACGTCGCCTCCCGCAAACACACCCTTGCGGCTTGTCATTCCGCATGGAGTCTCGCGTGTAAGCACGTATCCGCTTTCGTCAACCTCAATGCCCTTGGTGGTCGACACTACGCGACTGGCGGGCACGGAGCCGATGGCCATGAGCACCTTGTCGGCCTTTTCTGTGCGGCGCTCGCCGTTGTGCTCTATGACTACGCCGTTGAGAATGCCGTCCTTGTCGAGAATCTCCACAATCTTTGACTGCCAGTTAAACTTGACACCCTCTTCGACAGCTTCTTCGTATTCGGAGCGAAGGGCGCTCATCTCGTTCACCGTGCGGTGATAAACAATCTCGACATCCTTTGCACCCATGCGGATGGCCGTGCGTGCACCGTCCATGGCTGTGTTGCCGCAGCCGATGACAAACACACGGTCGCCTTCTTGTATGGGCACGTCTTCGCGCGCAATGTTTCCTTCGTTGTATAGACTCACCTTTCTTAAGAAGTATACAGCTTGACGTACGCCTTTGAGGTTTCGTCCCGGAATATCCGGTTTCTTCGGCTTTACTGTACCAGTGCCCATGAATATGGCGTCGAAGCCACGTTCAAAGAGCTGGTCGATGTTTATGTCGGTTCCAACAGTGGTGTTGCAGTGGAACACCACTCCAAGTTCTTCAATCTTTTTGATTTCGCGTCTTACTATCTCCTTCGGCAGTCGGTATTCAGGGATGCCGAACATGAGAACGCCGCCCGGTTCGGGTTCCATCTCGAATATCTCAACGTTGAAACCTTTGCGTGCCAGGTCGCCGGCAATGGTAAGTCCGGCTGGTCCTGAGCCGATTACGGCTATGCGTCCGCGTGTCTTTGGCTGCAGGTTCTCGCGTATCAGGCCCATGCCGCCGTCGAAGTCGGCTATGAATCTTTCCAGCTTGCCAATATGTATCGCCTGTCCTTTCTTGCTCAGTACGCAATGTCCCTCGCACTGCTTCTCGTGCGGGCATACACGTCCGCATACAGCCGGCAGGTTACTCTTGTCGTTGATTATCTTCATGGCGTTACCGAGATTACCTTTCGAAAGCTCGTGAATCCAGTCGGGAATGTCGTGGCTTATGGGGCATCCTTTCTTGCACTGCGGAACTTTGCAGTGAAGACAGCGCTTGGCCTCGTTTATGGCTTCGAGCATGGTATAGCTCTCGTTTACCTCGTGAAATAACTCTTTTTGTTCTTCCATTTGCTTTAAAGTAGTTTGAGTATTGTAAAATTATTTGCAAAGATAGTGTAATTTTTGACTTAAATAAAAAAATAATGTGACGAAAATGAAAAAAGTCATCATAAAATGTTTTTGCAAAATAAATTTTAGTATCTTTGCGTGCAATTTTTTTGGTAAATATTATTTATTTGCGTCTTATATGGTGGTTGTGTAAATCGGCGACAGACGTGTATTTTTTATATAAAAACATATTAGACTATGATCTCTGCATTTGACAAAACATTTAAATTAGGTATTCTCTTGTCAGTTATCGACTGGCTTACATTTAACGTAGTATTCTTGTTGTTCACGTTGTTTTCAGGAGCAGATACGAGCGGAGAATTTGTGGCTGATTTGTTAATGGCAAATGTCGCATATCTTATTGCATTGCAGATTGTTACCATAAGCCTGCATCACAGACAGGCTCAGCCGGCAAAAGTGCTCAGAAATACTTCACGTACGTCGGCTATATTCATAGTGCTGTATGCGGCAGTGTTGGGTATCATGGGATTTTCCGTACCGGGGCTTGCTTATTGTATCGAAATATCTCTACTTGTTTTTCTTGTTACAAGTATTGAACGACTTTTACTTAGAACATACATTAAGCATAAGCGAAGTGTTGGCCGGAACAGAGTTGATACCATAATACTTGGTACTGGACAGATGGAACAGAAAATTGCTGACGTGATGACTAACGTCTGGAACGGATACAATCTTCTGGGATATTTTATCAAAACAGATTCTGACTCCATGACAAACAGCTCTACAGGTGAGGAACTTGCTTATCTGGGAGAGGAGAGCGAACTGCTGCCTTTTATAGAGAATAATCATGTTGACGAGCTCTATATCGGCGTAATGCCGGATAAGCTGAAAGAATATAAGGCCCTGATGAGGCTTTGTGAAAAGCATATGATCAGAACATATTATGTGCCTACCATATCTTACGGAGAGTTCCGCAGTGCGAAGGTTATGGAGTTTGGAGACATTTATGTCATGTCGCAGTATAACGAACCGCTGAAGGATATGCGCAACAGGATACAGAAACGTGTATTCGACTTTGTGGTTTCGCTGCTGTTTATATGCACATTGTTCCCGATAATATTGATAATTGTGGCGATAGTATCAAAGATAACGATGCCCGGACCGTTGTTCTTTAAGCAGAAACGTACCGGATATGATGGAAAGGACTTCGTGTGTTATAAGTTCAGGAGCATGAAGGTAAACAAGGATTCTGATAAGGTACAGGCCGTCAAGGATGACCCGAGAGTGACTAAATGGGGCTTGCTGATGCGTCATACCAACATTGATGAGCTGCCTCAGTTTATCAATGTACTTAAAGGAAACATGAGCATTGTCGGTCCGCGTCCGCATATGCTTGCTCACACCGACTATTATTCCCAACTTATATCAGACTATATGATACGCCATTACGTAAAGCCCGGTATAACAGGATGGGCTCAGACTCATGGTGAGAGGGGAGAGACAAAGACAGTGGATGACATGAAGCGCCGTGTGGAAAAGGATATTTGGTATATTGAGCACTGGAGTTTCTGGCTCGATATTCAGATAATATTAAAAACCGTTTCTGATGCCATTCATGGTGATGAAAAGGCTTATTAAAAGGATAAAAGTGCAGATTGCATTTGGGCTATATATAAACGGGGATGTCGCTTTGGGGCGCATCTCCGTTTGTTGTTGAGGTATTAGTGGTGTCTTGATTTTATGATAGATGTGATAATTTCATTTGTCTGTGGAGCAATGGCGTCCTTCTCGCGGATTTTTCTTGTTGGGAGATGAGGGATAATGCGTTTGGATAAATTATACCTGATTGTAGCTATGACGCTGTGTCCATATTCTTGATTATAATGTTTTATGGTTGTCTTTCTTTTTATGGTTGTCTTTCTGTGATTGTTTTTTGCGTATGGAGATATAATCCCGGAATAATAATACTGTTGTCTTTTTCTGCTTTATCTTGGTGTTTACACTTTTAGCAGATCTGCGTTAATAAAAAAGGAGAAAACAGTTTTTACACCGCTTTCTCCCTTGCAAAATTTAACCCTCTATTTATTATTTATCATAGGTAAGGAACTTTGTGTTCGTGATTTTTACGTCAACGTTATTGTCAAAGTCCTTATCTTTTTTCGTGTAGAAGAATGTACAGTTGTCTATTGTAACGTCATGTACGCACTTCAAGCCCGGGAGTCCATGTGCCGAAATGGCTGTTTTTGTGTTTCGGCATACGACGTTTGATATATGTATATCTCCAAAGTCAGGTGCAAAAGGTGCGTCGGTGTAGGTGGCTGTTTCAGCCTTGTCTTCTTTTACGCTGTATTTCTTGTCGATATAAGTGCATTCAAATACAATGGCTTCATCTTTGATGTCCGTCATGAAGATGTCGCTGATATACAGTCCTTCAACCTTTCCGCCACGTCCTATGCCGCTCTTGAAGCGCAGACCTGTGTCAGTGCCGCTGAAGCGGTTGTTGCGTACAACAATGTTCTTTATGCCTCCGGTGAACTCAGAGCCTATGACAAAGCCGCCATGAGCATGGAACACCGCATTGTTCTCAATGAGAATGTTCTCACATGGTCCATATTTGAGACCAGACTCTCCGGCTCCCGCCTTCATGCATATTCCGTCGTCTCCGGCGTCGATGGTGTTGTTGACAATCAGGACATTCTTGCAGCTGCTGATGTCGAGAGCATCTCCGTTTTGGGCGTTCCACGGGCATCTTATTGTAACGTTGTCAACTATCACGTTGTTGCAGCGTGTAGGGATGAGGTGGAACTTGGGCGAGTTCTGAAGTGTAACGTCTTTTACCAGCACATTCTCGCAGTCGGTTATTCTGATGAGGTGTGTGCGCATCTTTTCCTGTGCCTCGGGTGTGGCTGCTATGTTTTCGTAATGCTTGAGGTTGAACGGAAACCACAGTTTGCCTCCTTCTGTCTCTGTGCCTCCCATATAGAGAAACTCTTTCCACTCGGCGTCGCTTACTTTAGAACGCTTTACAGGACGCCAGAATGCGCCGTTGCCGTCGATTACGCCTTCGCCGGTTATGCTGATGTTCTTACGCTTGCTTGCGCTTATCAGTGGAGTGCATTTGTCGTCTTTCTTGCCGTTTTCTTCTTTTATAAACAGGCTCTTTTCGGGTGAAGCCATTATTATGGCGTTTTTCTCTATGTGCAGATCAATGTTGTCCTTAAGCGAAATCATTCCCGTCAGCCATATTCCGGCAGGCACCACAAGATGGCCTCCTCCCTGCTTGTTCAGTGCGCTTATTGCTTTTCTGAAAGCTTCTGTGTTAAGGGTTACGCCGTCTCCTACGCCTCCGAAGTCTTTAAGATTAACGGTGTTTGCCGGTATGACCGGTGCAGTTGCTTTAGGCATTTCAACCGGAAGGTTTTGGTAATAAGTGTCGTAGTCACTTGCCTGGGCAAAGTTTAATGCAAGCATAAATGCTACGCATAGAGATAAAACTTTTTTCATTTTGATTAGTTAATAAGTTTATTTTTACTTTAGTATTTAATATTCCAATTTATTTAATATGTTCATGTCCGGGTGTTTTGTCCCCGTTCATGTATGGGCTGTTCAAATAATTATGTATATACGTTGATGTCGTTTGATTATTTTTATAGTTTGCGGTAAATTTTTTGCAAATGTAATGCAAGTTGGAGACATTTCCAAATAATAAATATTCTAACATGATAATTTTATGTGTTTTTAAATTTTACAAAAAATATTGTCTATGTGTTTTTACGGGTAAATTATGGGCAAAATAGGGAGATTTTGGGCAAAAATAAAATTTTTAGTAAAAAAGTTGCTGAAAAATTTGGTGGTAATAAAAATAATGCCTACCTTTGCACTCGCAATTGAGAAACAAACACCAATCAGTTGTTAAGGACGCGCTTGTAGCTCAGTTGGTAGAGCATCTGACTCTTAATCAGAGGGTCCAGGGTTCGAGCCCCTGCAGGCGTACAAAGAGACACTTTCGAGTGTCTCTTTTTTTTGTTTGTGCATATTGTGTTTTTATTTAAAAACGGCTAATCCGGCTCACCCGATAAATAGTGGAGCAGTAGAAATGGGGCAGTAGAAATTTAATGGGGATTTTTGTTGCTATTCCATATAAATTCCGACCTTTGCAATATGTAAACGAATCAATTGGACGTTACTCAAAAGAGTTTGGGCTTTTTTAAAAGAAACGTATGGAGGCATCCCAGGTAACTTGCCGTACGCTTGAAACATTTTATCATATAAATGCACATACTTTTGAGAAACAGTACAAAGAAACATTAAGTGGTTACTGTGAGTGGGATGAACCGGATAATGCCGACAAATGGCTGCTGTTTCCTGAAAACATAGGTCCCCGCCTCGCAATAGACGAATCCTCCCTGTCTAATGACGAACTTTATACGTTTGTTACCAACCGTGACCGCCATGCACATGGAGGAAGCCTTGTGGCGGTCGTTGCCGGAACAAAATCTGAGGCTATAATACAGGCTTTAAAACAGATTGATAAAGCGGAACGTATGAAGGTTGAGGAGGTCACTCTTGATCTTTCAGACTCGATGCGCAAAATAGTTTCTGTAGCTTTTCCTAATGCCAAACGGGTAATAGACCGTTTTCACATACAGAAACTGGCTGGTGATGCTGTACAGGAAATTCGCGTGGCACATCGTTGGGATGCACTGCAACAGAGCAACGAGGAAATGGAAGAATGTAAACTGTCGGGTAAAACCTATGTGCCATTTCGTTTCCCCAACGGAGACACACGCCCCGAACTGCTTATCAGAAGTCGTTATCTGCTGTTTAAATCAGCAGACAAATGGACAGAAAGACAAAAAGAAAGGGCTCGAATCCTATTTGACGAATACCCGGATATTAAAGTTGCTTACGGACTGTCGCACTCACTAAGAATGATATTTTCCAAAAACACAATCAAAGATGCCGCAAGGCTCAGTATGGCAAGATGGTATGATAAAGTGGAACGTGCAGGCATGAAGCAATTTAATGTGATTGCTGCAACCTTTTATGAACATTATGGTGAAATATTGAACTTTTATAACAATCGTTCCACGAATGCTGCTGCGGAATCATTCAATGCTGAAATCAAACTCTTCAGAGCTAATCTTCATGGAGTGACAGATAAAAAGTTTTTCCTCTTTAGAATCGCAAAGCTCTACGGATACCCCCATTAAATTTCTACTGCCCATTAAATTTCTACTGCCTCGGGCTTTGTGATTTCTGTGGTCCGGTTTTAAAGTTTGTATACAAATAAAAAAGTCATCTCAGTATTGAGATGACTTTTGTGATCCCGACAGGATTCAAACCTGTAACCTTCTGATTCTTTGCATCATGGAAAATTCAATGTTAGAGTCTTTGGTAAGCTTCATGCTGCCATCCAATATATTATCTCGTTTTACAATAGTAAAAGTAGAAAGTAATGCAGAAACGTTATTCATTCATTTGGATGAAATCGCTTCCGCAGATTATGTCAATGATCCGAATATAGAATCCAAAGGATTTCTTGCCCCTGTTACCGTCCGTGACTTTCCGATCCGTGACAAGGCTGTAGACCTGATTGTGAGACGTCGCAGGTGGAAAGACCTCCGTACGGGCAAATGCTTTACGGCTCCCTATGATGATGTCAAGGAAGAAGGAACCCGCTACTCGAAAGAGTTTGCGGCTTTTTTAAAAGATGTGTATGGAGAGGAGTCCTACGACCTCCCGTTCGCTTGATTTCTATTATCACATCAATGGGGACACTTTCGAGAAGCAATACAAGGAAGTACTGAGTGGTTACCGGGAGTGGAAAGACAGGGAGCATGCTGCGGAATGGCTGGTATTTCCGGAAAACACAGGTCCCCGTCTCTGTATAGATGAAACCTCCATCAGCGACGGAGAGCTTTACACCATTGTGTCCAATCCGGATGCCCGGGGAAAGAAAGGAAGCCTGGTCGCTATAATCAATGGCGTCAAATCAGAGCATATTATTAACATACTGAGGCGTAAGATTCCCTTTTCAAAGCGTTTAAAGGTAAATGAAATAACTTTGGATATGTCCAACAGTATGGGGAAGATTGCCCGATGCTGTTTCCCTAAGGCCATCCGGACCATAGACCGTTTCCATATTCAACAAATGGCTTTCGAGGCCGTGCAGGAACTGCGTATTGCCCATCGTTGGGAAGCAATACGTCAGGAAGCGGATGACATGAAGAAAGCCAGATTTTGTGGAGAGGCATATTCTCCATTTATTTTTTCGAATGGAGACTCTTTAAGACAGCTATTAGTACGCTCTCGCTATTTACTTTTCAAATCTCCCGAGAAATGGACACAAAGACAAAAAGAGAGGGCGGAAATTCTTTTTGACCAGTATCCGGATCTGCAGGAAGCTTATTCTCTGTCACATTCCTTACGGATGATTTTCTCAAGGAATACTCACAAGTATGCCGCCAGATTGTCTCTGGCAAAATGGTATGACAAGGCCGACAGGTCCGGATTCAAAAGCTTTCAGGCTATAATTTCTACCTTGACAGAACACCATGACGGAGTCCTGAACTTCTTCGTGAACCGCTCTACCAATGCTTTTGCCGAATGCTTTAATGCCAAAATCAAACAGTTCAGAGTATTGCTCCGAGGAGTTATTGACATACCAAAGCAGCAGATGGCCATTACGGGTATTGTGAGATAGTGGAGCGTCTGTTTTGAGTTTGTTACCTTGCCGTAGCTTTGTTCGTTTATATAGGTATGGTCTGAATATTTTGTGCCGTACATCGAGTAGAGCAGACCTGCGCTGAAGCCAAAGTCGTTGTTTTTAAATCTGTGTCTTACCTCGGCTCCTGCCGTTATGCCAAATTTATATTTTGGCTTAAGCTCATCGCCCTGTCCGTTTCCTGCGTCAGTGAGGATTATGTCGTTGTTCATCTTAGACAAGGTGAGTCCGAACATAGGGAAAATCTTTGTTTCGCCTCCTGCTGTTTGTGCTGTTGAGTTTTGCGTCATCGTCAACAGTACGAGCATTATTATTACCAGTTTTTTCATGTTATTAAGTTTTTTCTGATATAACGTTTTTTGCATTTTTTTATTGTTACTTTCCGTTCATATTTAACCCCAATCCGTCATTATACAGCACATAGCTTTATCTATTTTTCAGCCAATCTTTTTGTTACTATTGGCTGAAAAAGTTTTTTGTAGAAACTCATCACTCGTCACATTCGCATGTAATTTGTTGATATTCAGTTGTTTGCGGTGTGATGAGTTGTCGTGCAAACTCATCACACAAAGACCTTGCCGCCCTTTTTTTGTCCTGATTTTGGCTGATTTATGCCTGATGTGATGAGTTCGCATGACAACTCGTCACGCCATAATGCTTTGATTTGCAGTGCTTTATGCCGTGTTGTGACGAGTGATGAGTTTCTTCGAAAAACTTTTTTGTTCATTCATTCCGTGGTGGATTTCTTTTCATCTTTCTTTTTGCTTTGTGTCGGATGCATGTCAATATCCGGCTGAAAGCATATCTTTTGCATCATAAAAGGCCTTGTTTTGTCATGCAAAAGCATGCCTTTCGAAAAGCAACTTGATGCCTTCTGCTTGGGCTTAACGTGATGGGGTATGCTGGTTATGTGATTAGATGCCATCACTGATCTTAGCTTTTGTGTTAGTCTTCTGTAGTAACTGTTTTAACAAAAATGTTCAGGCTGCCGGCAGCCTGAACATTCCTGTATGATGAATAATTTATTGTCTTAGTCTTTTAAGGGATTCCAGCCCTGAGCTTTCAGCTCAAACTCGTTGTTGTCGCGGCTTACGAGCATGTGGCCCAGTTCTTTCTTTGTGATGTGCCCTATGAGCTTCACGTCTTTCATGTCCTCAATCTTCTCATGGTCGCCTATGGGCACGGTGAACAGCAGCTCGTAGTCTTCGCCGCCGTTGAGCGCACACGTAGTTACGTTCATGTTCATCTCCTCAGCCATCACAGCCGTCTGATAGTCAATGGGGATGTTCTTTTCGTAAATTCGGCACCCGCAGTTGCTCTGGTTACAGATGTGCAGCAGTTCGCTGCTCAGTCCGTCGCTTATGTCCATCATGGCTGTGGGGTGTATGTTGCGCTCGCGCAGTGCTTGCAGAATGTCGCCCCTTGCCTCCGGCTTTAGCTGGCGCTGCAGCAGATATTCCTTTCCGGCAAAGTCAGGCTGGAAGTGGGCCAGATCTTCGAGCGCACGCTTGTCGTTCTTCTTCCTTGCCTCGTTCACCTGCTGATAGTAGACGCTCTTTTCGCGCTCTAGCAGTTGCAGTCCCATGTATGCCGCCCCGAGGTCGCCGCTGACGCATATCAGGTCGGTGTCCTTGGCGCCGTTTCTGTATACGATGTCCTCCTTTGCACATTCGCCGATGCACGTTATGCTTATGGCCAGTCCGGTGTACGACGACGTTGTGTCGCCTCCCACAATGTCTACGTTCCATTTTTCGCAGGCCATGCGCAGGCCGCTGTAGAACATCTCCATGTCCTCAACTGTGAAGCGTTTGCTCAGCGCAATGCTTACAATGAGCTGGCGCGGTGTGCCGTTCATGGCGAATATGTCGCTTATGTTCACCATTGCCGACTTGTAGCCAAGGTGCTGCAGGTCGATGTATGTAAGGTCGAAGTGGACGCCTTCCATAAGCATGTCTGTCGTAACGAGCACTTCCTTGTCGGGATAGTGCATCACGGCGCAGTCGTCGCCTACGCCGTATATTGTCGATTCGTTTTTGGGGGCATGTCCGTCTGTGAGGTGACGGATAAGTCCGAATTCGCCAAGTTTCGCAATGTCTGTCATTCTGCTTTTAGTTTTTTCTTTGTTATATTTCGATTTAAGGAGCTAAGAATACGCCTTGAGGCAACATTCTTAGCTCCTTGTATCCTATAATCCGGCCGGCACAGGTTATGCACGGTTGATCATCTCTCTCATTATTTCGGTCATCAGCGGCTGAGCCTTGTTGGCTGCAATCTGCACCTCCTCATGGCTTACCTCAACCGGTGTGTCCTCGAGTCCGAGGTCGGTGATGATGCTTATGCCGAATGTCTTTATGCCGCAGTGATGTGCCACGATAACCTCTGGCACCGTGCTCATGCCTACGGCGTCTCCGCCGAGGCGGTGATACATCTTATATTCTGCCGGAGTCTCAAACGTAGGACCCTGCACGCCCACATAAACGCCGTGAACCACGCGTATGCCCTTTTCGGCGGCAATGGCGTCGGCCTCTGCTATGAGCTTCTTGTCGTAAGTCTCGTGCATGTCAGGGAAGCGCGGGCCTGTGGGGAAGTTCTTTCCGCGCAGCGGATGCTCCGGGAAGAAGTTGATGTGGTCTGTGATTATCATCAGGTCGCCGATCTTGAACTCAGGGTTCATGCCTCCCGAAGCGTTGCTTACGAAGAGAGTCTTTATGCCGAGTTCGTACATTATGCGTATCGGGAACGTAACTTCCTTCATGTTGTAGCCTTCATAATAGTGGAAACGTCCTTCCATTGCCATTATGTCAACGTTGCCGAGCTTGCCGAAAATCAGTTTGCCGGCGTGTCCCTCCACCGTAGAAACGGGGAAGTTAGGTATTTCAGAGTAAGGAAACTCGTAGCTGTCAGTGATTTCTGAAGCTAATTGTCCTAGGCCTGTTCCCAGAATTATTGCCGTTTTGGGGCTTGTTGTCATCCTTTGCTTTAGCCAGGATGCTGTTTCTTGAATTTTTTCGTACATAACCAATTATTTTTTCGTTAAATTCCTCTTCCTGACCGAGCATGAACTTTATTCTTATGGGCAGCATGTATAGATTTTGCCTTACCTCTTCAGAAAGTCCGTCCATTCCGGCCAGTCTCGAGTTGTCTTTTTCTGTAGTGATTATTATTTTGGGCGACGGCATCTTGTCGAACGCCTCGTTTATCCGTTCAATGTCCCTTCCGGTAAACTGATGGTGGTCGCCGAATGTCAGCGGCACAACATCGCCGGCGTAAGGCTTCAGGTCGTAAATCATCTGTTTTGGCGACGCTATGCCTGTGAGCAGCAACACGTTCTCCTTATTCTTTCTGATACTGTCGAGCGTCTTTGTCCTGCTGCCGAACACGGCCTTAAGGTCTTCATACTCGAGAGTGGAGAAGAATAGCTGCTGATATGGAAACAGATTCATTGCCTTTATTATCACGCGATACTCCATAGGCTTTAGGTCCTTGGGGCATTTTGTTATAATAACGATGTCGGCCCTTGCCTTTCCGCTTAGCGGTTCGCGCAGCCGGCCGGCAGGCAGCAGCTTGTCGTAGATGATGAGCCTGTGATAGTCAACGAGCAGAATGTTGATACCCGGTTTGACATATCTGTGCTGAAAGGCGTCGTCGAGCAGTATCACGTCGGTGTCTTTCGTCTCTTCGTCGCCGGTTATGCGGTCAATGCCGTGACATCTGTTTTTGTCTACAGCCACGTATATGTCCTTGAATTTCTGCTTCATCTGGTAGGGTTCGTCGCCAATCTTTCTCATCTCAGTGTCGTCCTTAGCCAGCACGTAGCCCTTGCTCTTGCGCTTGTATCCGCGGCTCAGCACGGCCACCTTGCCCTTGTCTTTGAGCAGGCGGATGAGATATTCCACGTGGGGTGTCTTGCCTGAACCGCCCACGGTGATGTTTCCTACCGATATTACCGGAATGTCGAAGCTGCGGCTTTTAAGAATGCCGAGCTCAAAAAGCTGGTTGCGCAGCCTTACGCCCAGGCCGTAGAGCCAGCTCAGCGGAAGCATCCATTCGTTTATCTTTATAAAGTCGCCTTCCATTCCTTTACTGAATTCATTATATTGTTTGTCGTTATATGCAGCAGGCGCGCCGGCAGCTGTGCCTGTGGGCGCCTGCTTTGTTTATCTGATGTTAAGTATGAACGGCACGCGTGCCTGCACGGCGTTCTGTCTGTTCATGCTTCTGATGAGCATGAACGGCTCGTAGTATTCGCCAAGGGTGAGGCGCAGCTGATTGTCGATGTAGCTGCCCTGCGATGCCTTGTTGAGCAGTTGCTCCATCCAGTCGCTCTTTCCGGGATAAGGAGCCGTGTGATATTCCTTCAGGTTAGCCAGACTTGCAGCCTTTGCCACAGCCTCGTTGAGGCCTCCGAGCTGGTCTACCAGTTTATGCTTGTATGCATCCTGTCCGAGCCATACATGGCCCTGAGCCACTTTCTCTACCTGTGCTATGCTCAGCTTGCGGCCTTCTGCCACACGTGAGCGGAACAGCTTGTAGCCGCGGTCGATATAGTTCTCGATGTATGCCATCTCCTCTTCGTTGAAAGGACGTGCAGGCGTGCCCAGACCGCTGTTCTTGTTGGTCTTCACCTCGTCGAACTTAACGCCGAGTTTCTGCGTGAGCAGTCCGCTGAAGTCGGGGAACATGCCGAATATGCCGATGCTGCCGGTCAGCGTTGTGGGCTCAGCCACAATCCAGTTGGCGCCGCTGCTGATATAGTAGCCGCCCGATGCAGCCATGCCGCCCATAGACACAACCACGGGCTTCTTCTTTTTCAGCATTTCAACATAGTGCCATATCTGTTCTGAGGCATAAGCGCTTCCGCCTCCCGAGTTGATGCGCAGCACCACGGCCTTTACGTTATCGTCGTCGGCCAGAGCCTGCAGATCTTCGCAAACCTTCTTGCCCACGATGTTGTGGCCTTGGCTCATCATGCCTGTCTCCTCGCTGTCAACAATGTTTCCGTAAGCATAGTATACAGCAATCTCGTCTCCTTTGCTGCTGTTGTCAGTCAGAAGTTTCATCTCTGCCAGTCCTGCCGTGTTGATGTTGTCGTCGGCATCCTTTTTCATGAGCTTGTTTATTTCGGCCTTTATGCCGTCTGTGTATATAAGCTTGTCCACCATCTTGCGCTTGACAAACTCTTTCGGATCGTCGAAGGTTATCAGTCTGTCGGCATAGGCGTTAAGCGAATCGACGCTGATCTTTCTGCTTTCAGACACGTCCTTGCAGATGGTCTGCCATATTCCGCTAATATAAGCCGTAACCTGTTCGCGGTTGGCGTCGCTCATCTTGTCGGCAGTGAACATTTCGGGAGCGCTCTTGTATGTGCCCACTTTAGCCAGCTGCATCTTCACGCCAAACTTTGCCAGCATGTCTTTAAGGAATATCGGCTGCGAAGCCAGACCGTGCCAGTCTATCTGTCCGCTCGGATTCAGGAATATCTTGTCGGCAACCGATGCGATATAGTAGGTGCCCTGTGTGTATACGTCGCCGTAAGCCACAATCCATTTTCCGCTCTTCTTGAAGTCTTTCAGCGCGTTGCGTATGGCCTGCATCGACGCGTAAGAGTCGGCACCAAACATTCCTGCCTCAATATATATACCTTTAATCTTGTCGTTGTTCTTGGCTTTTTTAATGGCATCGAGTATGTCGTCGAGTCCCATGTTTCCAACTGTACTTCCGCTCAGCTGGTCCATGATGCTTTCTTCAGAGCGTTCGTTGAGCACTCCCGACAGGTTGAGCACCATTACCGTGTTGTCGCTCACGTCCTTTGCTGAACTTTCAGAGGCAATCATGCCTGCGATACACATCACTCCGAGCACGCCTGTTAGCAGGGTGAAAACAATCAAGCCGACAACCGTGGCGGCCATGTATTTAAAAAAGTCCTTCATAAAATATGCTTTACGTTTAAAAATTTCAGAAAAATGTTTTTATTCAATGTCGTGAGGCATGCTCCATGGCGGAATATGTTGCGCCGTGTGCCGCATTGCCACTTACCAACTGCAAATATAAGCAATTTTATTTTATTTTGTCTGAAAACGTATGCAAAGTTTGACAGAATCGTCAAATATTATTATTTTCGCACTGATGAAACGAGCTGTTATTATAGGTGCTTCTTCGGGCATAGGGCGCGAAGTTAGCAAGATATTGCTGGCAGAAGGCTGGATTATCGGCATTGCCGCAAGGCGTGAAGACAAGTTGCTCGAGATTAAAGAGCTTAATCCTGCCATGGTGGAGGTGTGCGCCATGGACGTTACCGACAAGGAGGCGCCGCGCAGGTTGCTCGACCTTGTGGGGCGTATGGGCGGAGTGAATCTTTTTGTCTACTGCTCAGGCGTAGGGCATCAGAATCCGCGGCTTGACGCAGACACCGAGCTTGATACGGTAGGCGTCAACGTGTTCGGGTTTACGCAGATGGTCGACACGATGTTTAACTATATGGCCGACAATCTGGGCGGCGACATAGCCGTGGTGTCTTCGATAGCCGGCACAAAGGGACTTGGCGCGGCGCCGTCGTACAGCGCGTCGAAGGCATATCAGAACACGTACATCCAGGCGCTCGAACAGTTGTCCAACATGCGCCGTCTGCATATAAGATTTACTGACATCAGGCCGGGATTTGTCGACACCCCGCTGCTGTCGGGCAGCGGCAGCTATCCAATGCTGATGGACAAGACGTATGTTGCACGTGAGATAGTGAAGGCCGTAACGGCCCACAGACATGTTAAGATTATCGACTGGCGTTACAGCATTCTCGTGTTTTTCTGGCGGCTGATACCGCGCAGGCTGTGGCGTAGGATGAATGTAACCAACAAGAAATTATAATTAGTCATGAAGTTTTTTCAGCAGATATTGACTGTAGTGCTTGCCCTTATGCCCTTTACGGTCAGCGCAGGAGCATCGGGCGACAGCTTTCCCGATGGAACGGAAATTCCGGCATGGTTTAACGATACGTCGCGTATAAACATTGATACACTCGGACGCAAGTATGTCATCACGTCCTATGGCGTGAAAAACGACTCGACTCTGTTGCAGACAGAGGCAATACAGCGCGTCATCGACCTTGCTGCTGCAGAGGGCGGGGGAGTGATAGTGGTGCCCGAAGGCACGTTTCTCAGTGGTTCGCTGTTTTTCAAGCAGGGCACTCATTTGCATATTTGCCGTGGCGGAGTGATTAAAGGGGTTGATGCAATAAAATATTATCCGCTAGTCAAGACCCGAATGGAGGGGCAGACGCTCAACTATTTTGCAGCTCTGATAAACGCCGATGGGTTAAACGGCTTCACCATCACTGGCCCGGGAACGATAAACGGCAACGGACTGCGCTTCTGGGAGGAGTTTTGGATCAGGCGCAAGTTTAATCCCGACTGCACCAATCTTGAGGCTCTGCGTCCGCGTCTTGTATATCTGTCGCATTGCACCAACGTTCAAGTGCAGGACGTAAGACTGATAAACAGTGCTTTCTGGACTAATCATCTTTACCGCTGTCACCATGTTAAATACATTGGATGCTATATCTTTGCACCAACTTCGGGCGTAAAGGCGCCAAGCAGCGACGCCGTTGACATAGACAACTGTCACGATATACTGATAAGCGGATGCTATATGAGCGTAAACGACGATGCTGTAGTGCTGAAGGGAGGCAAGGGAACGTTTGCCGATAAAGACCCTGACAATGGTCCTAACTATAACGTCATCGTGCAGGACTGCACTTATGGCAAGGTGCACGGCTGCCTGACGCTCGGCAGCGAGAGCCTGCACAACCGCAACATCGTTATGCGACGCTGCATATTCAATGATGCCAACCGTGTTCTGTGGCTAAAGATGCGCCCCGACACGCCGCAACATTATGAGTATGTAAGCCTTGAAACGTTGAGCGGACGTTGCGGAAGTTTCCTTGTCATTCGCCCTTGGACACAATTCTATAAGCCCGAACAGCGCGACGATATGCCGATGTCTGTTTGCAACAATATATCTGTAAGCAATGTTGACGCTACGTGTGACAACTTTTTTGACGTAGGAACGTCAGACAAATATCGGCTGACAGACTTCTCGTTTGTCAACTGCAATATCACTGACAGCGCCAATTCTTTTGATAAAAGCGTGATAGAAAATACCAAGATAAAGAATCTTGTTATAAACGGAAAAAAGCAGAAATGACGTCTGTTTTTATTTCGTTATGTTGAAATGCAACATGTAAGTAATTAACCGAAATTGCTTGCATGTTGATTTTGTATAACCTCGCAGAATCGCGTTGCTCAAAAAGATAAAATATTTTCGGCTGAAAATTACGGCTTTTTGTGTGCATTCGTAATGTCTTGAATAGCTTTGTGTTATGAAATATTTTCGATAAATGTGCATCGCTTTTGTCTTAAAACTGCCGTAAATTAAGGCTTTTCGGCCTTATGAATAAGTGTGTTCTGTATTGTAAAAGCATAGTTTTGGCAATGTAAAAGACCAGTTTTTGAAATACAAGTGCATGTCTTTTGCTGTGAAATCCTTGTTTTGTTGCCGTTTTGATGCCTGTATGTGCCGCCTGAATTTCTATTTCATTAAATTTTACTGACATTTCTTTTATGTCATAATGTCGCCTGTTAGACGATAATTCAAGCATTTTGAATGTTCGTCAGACTGCATGTCCTGTAGCTGGATATAAGTCAGAAACGGCATAAGTTGAAAATATCGTGTGCATAAAGATGTATTCAGAGATTATCTCTGTGGTATTGACGGCAAAACACCTTTGCCTTTTTTCTAACGGCTGCGCCTTCCGTGTAGCGTCATTTTAAAGCACGTTATACATATTTATATATAAGGACATGTGGGATTGTCTCTTTTTTTTGACTATCTTGGCAGTGTGTCATCAATGTGTTATGACTGACAAGTTTGTCATACACTGACAACCAAAGACTGACATTTTGGCTTTTGGCACGCTTTTCGCTATTGTGTTTGCGGATGCTCAAAGCATCGGTAATATAAAACGTATAAATAACAGTTTAAATATAAAGATTATGAACATTAAACCATTAGCAGACAGAGTGCTGGTACTTCCTGCACCGGCAGAAGAGAAAATCGGTGGTATCATTATTCCTGATACAGCAAAAGAAAAACCTTTGCACGGCACTATCGTTGCTGCTGGCACAGGCACTAAGGATGAGGAAATGATTCTTAAAGAAGGTGATGAGGTTCTTTACGGCAAATATTCAGGCACAGAGCTTGAGTATGACGGCGTTAAGTATCTTATGATGCGCCAGAGCGACGTTCTCGCTGTTATAGTAAAATAATATATTCAGATCAATAATTTAAAAACAACCCTATGAGGTAAAAGGCATTATGACTACGGACAATGTGCCATAAATGTGGCCTTCATATAAAAATAAAATCATCATGGCTAAAGAAATAAAATTCGATACAGACGCCCGCGAACTCTTAAAGAGAGGCGTTGACCAGTTGGCAAATGCAGTGAAAGTAACTCTCGGTCCTAAGGGCCGCAACGTGGTTATTGAGAAAAAATTCGGTGCTCCGCAGATAACAAAAGACGGTGTAACCGTAGCAAAGGAAGTTGAGCTTGAGGACCGCTTTGAGAACACAGGCGCACAGCTTGTTAAGAGCGTTGCCAGCAAGACTGGTGATGATGCCGGTGATGGTACAACAACTGCTACTATCCTGACTCAGGCTATCGTAACAGAGGGCTTGAAGAACGTTACTGCAGGTGCAAACCCAATGGACTTAAACGTGGTATCGACAAGGCTGTAGCTGCTGTTGTTGCCTTCATCAAGGAACACGCTGAGAAGGTAGACGACAACTACGATAAGATTGAGCAGGTTGCTACTGTTTCTGCCAACAATGATGCTGAGATAGGTAAGCTCTTGGCTGACGCAATGCGCAAGGTTTCTAAGGACGGCGTTATCACTATCGAGGAGAGCAAGAGCCGCGATACACACATCGGTGTTGTTGAGGGTATGCAGTTTGACCGTGGTTATTTGAGCGGTTACTTCATGACTGATGCAGACAAGATGGAGTGTGTAATGGAGAATCCTTACATCCTTCTCTATGACAAGAAGATCTAACTTGAAAGAGTTCTTGCCAATTCTCCAGCCTGCTGCTGAGAGTGGTCGTCCTTTGTTCGTTATTGCAGAAGATGTTGATTCTGAGGCTTTGACTACTTTGGTAGTTAACCGTCTGCGCAGCAACCTGAAGATTTGCGCTGTGAAGGCTCCAGGCTTCGGTGACCGTCGCAAGGCCATGTTCGAGGATATCGCAGTATTGACAGGCGGTGTTGTATCTCAGCGAGGACAAGGGCTTGAAGCTTGAGCAGGCTACTCTCGAAATGCTTGGTACTTGCGACAAGATCGTAGTTTCTAAGGACAACACAACTATCGTAAACGGTGCTGGCGAGAAGCAGCTCATAGCTGACCGCGTTGCTCAGATAAAGAACGAGATAGCAAACACAACAAGCAGCTACGACAAAGAGAAACTGCAGGAGCGTCTGGCTAAGCTCGCCGGTGGTGTGGCAGTGCTCTACGTTGGTGCAAACAGCGAGGTTGAGATGAAAGAGAAGAAGGACCGTGTTGACGATGCACTCTGCGCTACACGTGCAGCTATCGAGGAAGGTATTGTTGCCGGAGGCGGTACAACATACATCCGCGCTCTTGAAGGTCTGAAGAACCTGAAGGGTGACAATGCAGACGAGCAGACAGGTATCAACATCGTTGAGCGTGCAATCGAGGAGCCTCTCCGTCAGATTGTTGCCAACGCAGGCGGCGAAGGTGCTGTTGTTGTTCAGAAGGTTAAGGAAGGCGAAGGCGACTTCGGTTACAACGCACGTACAGATGTTTATGAGGATATGCGTAAGGCCGGTGTCATCGATCCTGCCAAGGTTGCCCGCGTAGCTCTTGAGAACGCAGCTTCAATAGCAGGCATGTTCCTCACAACAGAGTGCCTGATTGTTGACAAACCTGAGGATAAGCCTCAGATGCCTATGGGCGCTCCCGGAATGGGCGGAATGATGTAATTTGTAAACTACAAATAACAAAATGGGAGGCTGCTTAACGGGCAGCCTCTTTTTTTTGCGGTATAGATGTTTTTTTGCGCAATTTTTTTTGAAAATGTTTTGTCACGAATTATAAAATGTCTATATTTGCATGTCAACAGATAGATACGTTATGGATAAAGATCCTAAAGTAGATATTTTTTTGATTTGTTTTAGTAGATTAGTTTTTAAGTAGTTTGTTTTTTGAAAATCGCTTGTCGTGAGGACATGCGATTTTTTTTATGTCCTTACGTTTGTCAAAAATAAACACCATTATTTCATATTGTCTTTGATTTTGCTTATCTTTGCACCGAATGTTATTCGGCTATAGCATCTTAGCCCCGTTTGTTGAGGCTGCGTGATGGTTGTCGGGCAAGTTTTCGCCGTTGGGCGGGCCGATGTCCTGATGCACTTTCAGCCCTGTAGATTAGTTTGGCATAAGCTGATGGCCGGGTTAGTTTCGAGTCAAGAAAAATACTTTATGGACATTAAGGATTTTAAAATAAAAAAGTCGCAGTGGCTTATTTTCATCGTACTTTCTGCCGGACTGATGTATATTACGGAGTCGTGGCTGATGTCTCTTGGCATAATACTGCTGCTCATGGTGCTGGATTTTGTCCTGGCCGAGTTTATCGGAAAGAAGCGGGGCAAGAAGGATGATAAAATGTTTTGACGTCATGCAGAAACTTATAGAACTATATAGACAATGGCACGGCTCTGAGCCGGTGAGCACAGAGAAGCTGCCGCAGGCCGGAAGCAACCGCGAATATTACAGAATGACAGGCGACGACGGCAGTTCGGTGATAGGTGCAATAGGCACAAGCCGCGACGAGAATCACGCTTTTATATATCTTTCGGGCCATTTCCGCAAGCGCCAGCTGCCCGTCCCCCGTATATTGTCAGTGTCAGACGATGAGCTGAGATATCTGCAGGAAGACCTCGGACGTGTGTCGCTGTTCAGTGCAATAAGCGGCGGACGCGAAGCCGGAGGGCGATACAACCAAAAGGAGAAGCAGTTGCTGATAAACACGATAAAGGAACTGCCGAACATACAGATACGCGGCGCCCGCGGCCTCGACTGGTCTAACTGTTATCCGCAGCCGGAGTTTGACGAGAACAGCGTGCTCTTCGACCTCAATTATTTTAAGTATTGTTTCTTAAAGCCTGCCGAGCTCGATTTCCACGAGCTTAAGCTTGAAGCCAACTTCAGGCTTTTTGCAAAAGACCTCGTTGCAGAAAAGACAGACAGCTTCATGTATCGCGACTTTCAGGCACGCAACATAATGCTCGACGCTTCAGGACGTCCGTATTTTATCGACTATCAGGGCGGACGCAAGGGACCTTTTTATTACGATCTTGCCTCATTCCTTTGGCAGGCTTCGGCAAAATACCCTCATAAGCTGCGCCGCGAGCTGATATACGAATATTATAATTCTCTGAAAAATTATACCGAAGTGCCTTCTGTAAGACACTTTGCCGAGCGCCTTAGCCTGTTCGTGCTTTTCCGTACGCTTCAGGTGCTTGGTGCATACGGCTTCAGAGGATTCTTTGAGCGCAAGAAGCATTTCATTGACAGCATACCGCCTGCAATGCAGAACCTGCGCGAGCTGCTTAAGCTTAACGTGTTTACATATCCATATCTTATGGATGTGCTGAAGAGGCTCACGGAGCTTCCGCGTTTTGCAACTCTCGAAGAGCCGGCATTGAGCCGTGCAGACGGCTTTAAAATATCAGACAGCAAGGTGTTTGCGGCACATCCTTCAGATGGTCCGGCCACATTTTCGAAATATGACAACAAAGGTCCGCTTGTGGTTCGCGTCTACAGTTTCTCTTATCACAAGGGAATACCTGAAGATGAGTCGGGCAACGGCGGTGGTTATGTGTTCGACTGCCGCAGCACCCATAATCCCGGACGATATGAGCCGTACAAGAAACTTACGGGACTTGACGAACCTGTTATACGTTTCCTTGAGGACGACGGAGAGATACTGACATTCCTCGACAGCGTGTATAAACTTGCTGATGCTCATGTGCGCCGCTATATCCAGCGAGGATTCACAAGCTTGATGTTCTGTTTCGGATGTACAGGCGGACAGCACCGCAGCGTCTATTCGGCACAGCATCTGGCAGAACATATCAACAAGAAGTTCGGCATAGAGGTGCATATCATACACAGAGAACAAAACATAACACAGACGCTTGAGGCGTTGAAATGAAATAAAAACTCAAAAAATATGCTGAAGATGCAGGCTATGATATTTGCAGCCGGACTGGGCACAAGGCTCAAACCGCTTACCGACACCATGCCGAAAGCACTTGTAAAGGTAGGTGGCAAGCCGCTGATAGAGCGCGTTATTGAAAAGCTGAAAGATGCCGGAGCCGACCGCATTGTGGTTAACGTTCATCATTTTGCGTCGCAGATTGTCGGTTATCTTAAAGACAACGATAACTTCGGCACAGACATCAGGGTGTCTGACGAGACAGACAAGCTGCTCGACACGGGCGGAGGCATAAAGAATGCCGCGTCGCTATTCGACAGCAGCAAACCAGTGCTGATACACAATGTAGACATATTGAGCAACGTTGACCTCGTACATCTGTACGCCATGCACGGCGACAGCGCCGCGACGCTCGTGGTAAGCAGCCGCAAGACTAAGCGCTATCTGCTCTTTGACGACGACATGAGGCTGAAAGGATGGACAAACATTGAGACGGGCGAGGTTAGAAGTCCATACCCTGACCTGAATGTTGCCGACTGCCGCATGCTTGCGTTCTCGGGCATACATGTCATCTCGCCGTCTATGTTCGGCCTTATGGACGAATTCCCCGACAAGTTCGGCATAATAGACTTTTATCTTAAAGTGTGCGACAAGGTGGTGATAAAAGGATACGACAAGACCGACTTGAGGCTTATGGACGTAGGAAAACTTGACACACTTGCAGAAGCAGAAAATTTTATAAACCAATTATAATAATATGCAACAGAAAATTATTATTCTCGATTTCGGTTCACAAACCACACAGCTGATAGGCCGTAGAGTGCGTGAGCTCGACACGTTTTGCGAAATCTTGCCTTACAACAAGTTTCCGAAAGACGACAGCGACGTTATCGGTGTGATTCTGAGCGGATCGCCTTATTCTGTTCATGATGAAGAGGCTTTCAAGGTAGACCTCAGTCAGTTTGTAGGCAAATATCCGGTGCTCGGCATCTGCTACGGAGCGCAGTTTATAGCCAACTCTAACGGCGGAAAGGTTGAAAAGACCGGCACACGCGAGTATGGACGTGCCAACTTGAGGACATTCGATGCCGACAATGCTCTGTTTAAAGGCTTCGAAGAGAACTCTCAGGTATGGATGAGCCACGGCGACACCATCACCGCAATACCGGCCGACTGCCATGTGATTGCTTCAACAGCCGACGTTAAGTATGCCGCTTATGCAAGTGACACTAATCCATTGTGGGCTGTTCAGTTCCACCCTGAGGTGTTCCACACAACACAGGGCAAGCTCTTGCTGAAGAACTTTGTTGTTGACATTTGCGGAAGCAAGCAGCAGTGGAGTCCCGCTTCGTTCGTTGACTCTACGGTGAGCGAGCTTAAGGAGCAGCTGGGCAACGACCGCGTAATTCTCGGTCTGAGCGGCGGCGTCGACTCTTCAGTTTGTGCTACATTGCTTAACCGTGCCATCGGAAAGAACCTTACATGTATCTTCGTTGACCACGGAATGTTGCGCAAGAACGAATTCCAGAAGGTTATGGAGGCATATCAGGGACTCGGACTCAACGTTATCGGCGTTGACGCAAGCGAGAAGTTCTTCAAAGATCTTGAAGGCGTTACCGACCCTGAGCAGAAGCGCAAGATTATAGGTCGCGACTTTGTTGAGGTGTTCAATGCCGAGGCAAAGAAGATTACTGATGCCAAGTGGCTTGCACAGGGCACAATCTATCCCGACCGCATTGAGAGTCTGAGTATAACAGGCATGGTTATTAAGAGCCATCACAACGTTGGCGGACTGCCGGAGGAGATGCATCTGCAGCTCTGCGAGCCGCTGAAGTGGCTGTTTAAGGACGAAGTGCGCCGCGTAGGCTACGAGCTTGGCATGCCCGAGCGACTCATCAAGCGCCATCCGTTCCCCGGACCGGGTCTTGCAGTTCGTATTCTCGGCGACATCACACGCGAGAAGGTGCGCATACTTCAGGATGCCGATGACATCTATATCGAGGCTATGCACAACTATATCTGTGAAGACGGCGAATGTCTGTACGACAAGGTTTGGCAGGCAGGAACGGTGCTTCTCTCTACGATACGCAGCGTGGGAGTCATGGGCGATGAGCGCACTTACGAGCATCCTGTGGCTTTGCGTGCCGTAACGAGCACAGACGCCATGACAGCCGACTGGGCACATCTGCCTTACGACTTTATGGCTAAGGTTTCTAACGAGATTATCAATAAGGTGAAAGGCGTCAACCGCGTTTGCTATGACATCTCGTCAAAGCCGCCTTCGACAATCGAGTGGGAATAAGTCTGGCTGACAGAATAGGCTCTTTGCGCGGCATCGTCTGCGCATCATTATAGTTAACCAGCAAGGGCAAATGCGTCATATAGCATTTGCCCTTGTTGCGTAATATAGGCAGGCCTGTGATATTGGTGCTAACATGCATGGTTATTCGTTTTGTCTGGCAATGTCAAAAGTCTGTTTTTATTGTTATAGCCATATAATTTTTTTGCAAGAAACTCATCACTCGTCACATTGCGGTTTAACACGCTGATTGTCAATGAGATATGGCGTGATGAGTTGACTTTCTCACTCATCACGCTTGGCTGTTTGGGGCTTAATGTGCCTTTTCCTGATTTAGGTTGACCCTGAATGTGATGAGTTATAAATGTAACTCATCACAGCGTAAGCACCTTATTATCAGTAGCTTATGTGTAGATGTGACGAGTGATGAGTTTTTATGAAAAATATTTCTATTGCTTTTCCATGTTATGATAAATGCATTTGGCTTATGTTACGTCAGCTACAGGCTTTTCTTCTCATTCCATCCAAAAGCATACCTTTTGTGTGCCGAAAGGCGTCCTTTTGATATCCGAAAGATGCCTTTTTATAAGGTAAAATGCCGTTAGTTTCAGTTCATGATGTAATATTATTAATTGCCGGTTATCGGCATAATTATGGCATTATCATCAAACATATGCTCTATGTTGGCATAACATTGCCCTATATTTGCTTGAAAAATAGAAAATGAAAGAGGACTGCACAAGTTTTCAGACAAAAGGTTTGAATGTTGATGAAAAATTAATATCTTTGCCTTTGACATATTGTGTGCAGAAAAATGCGCACAGACAGAAGTACTTGTGTACACGCACAGACAGTGACGTTCAGGGAGTAGAATCTGGCAGTTCAATCCTGATAGTAATGAATGATTGTCTGAGCGAGTTCACACCATGCTATTGGTGTGGATTCCTCTTTCATGTTTTCTTTATTATCGGGTTTTGCCAGAACCTTACTCTCAGAAAGCGTGGGGGAGTGAGTTCACACCGCTTTTTGTAAACTGAAGACATAACTTGATGGTTGGTTGCATGGCAGCTGATTGTTTGTTGTAACGTGTTACATAATGCAAAAACACAAGAACACTCTTGGGTTAATAATTGTGAAGTGAACCATTGTGAACTTGATTTGCAGATTTAAATGCTCTATTTTTGTTAAATAAATATTGAAGGACACAAATTTGATAAGATAATAATGAAAAACAAAATACCGACTATATCTATAACCGCCATATGCCTTTTGGCATTAATCGTATTGTCATCCGGTATTCAGTCGGAGAAAGGAGGAAAAATGCAGCAGAAATATTATTATTGTGAGTATTGTGGTCATCGTTTCCCGTCAGTGCGCCTGCTGACTTCAGCCCCGTGTGTCCGCCATCCCGACGGCCCGAACAAAGGTCGCCACAAGCTGTATGAAGGCACGGAGAAGAGCGAATATACATGTAAATATTGCGGAAAAAAGTTCCCGTCGATAATGCTGATGACAGCAGCACCGTGCGTAAATCATCCAAAAGGTCCGAATAAGGGCAATCACTCTCCGGCGCTGTGAAAATAACATGGCTCTTTAGTTTTACTGAAATTTCCGTTCAAGTTATTGACCTTATGCTTTAGTATGGCATATCATAGGCGTATCTTTGGAATTGAAAATTAATGTATAACGTAAAAAATAAAGATTATGTTAAGAGGATTTATAAAATTTCATTGCACCGAGTGTGGTAATAACTTCATAGGTCCGGATATCGAATATGCTGCAACCATATTTTCAATGCCACTGCGATGTCCAAAATGCCAAAGTATCAGGACTTTGCCAAAAGGTTATTTAACTCAGCCTAATAATCTTAAATTTTATAAGAGTATTTGGGAGAGATGGGAGAATAAGTAATTCAAAATAAACATTAGTAGACACTAATGATGTTTTATATATGATTAAATGAATATGAATATTTCAGAGTATGAAATAAAGTCATCCAAATCATACCAACTTGCAGAAAGGATTACGCGGTTGATGGATAAATATTATCTTGATGCTGTGTTGGGCTTTTTGCTTGAAGGATTTGGCGACTTGCTCACACAGTTGCTTACGCTGCCTTACATTTATGTCAGTGCAGTTAAAATACGGTCGGTGCCGTTGACGCTGGCGGTGATTTATAATGCGCTGTGCGATATTGCGATGGGACTTATTCCATTTTATATTGGTGATGTCATTGACGTGTTCAACAAGTCGTTTGTCCGAAATTTTAAACTGATTGTCGGATTTGTTGAAGGCGACAAAAAGGTTATAAGTGAGATAAACCGCAAGGCGGTGAGGATGGCTGTTCTCATAGTTATGCTGTGCGTAATTATTTATTTCCTTGTGTTGTTGACAATAAAGGTGATGACATGGTTTTGGCACGTTATTGCAGGGCTGTTTTAGTTAAACTGAAAATAGAATAAGCCATATGATTTAGAATGGAAACATGGGGAGATTTTAATATAATTTCTTTTGGCCATTTTAATTTTAGTATGGCTCATAAGTTAATTCAAATATGATTTATAGAAAATGAATTATAAGCAATTTGAAGATAATATTTTTGCTGAATGGCGGAAGCGTTCTGTCGCCAACGGTGATGGCTGCGAACTAGCACCTGACGGACTGCTTTATCGTGGACGGTTTGTTTATAAAGATGGCTATTGGAGCCGTGAACCGGGCAATGAGAATGCTATATGGGAGCGTGCCAAGAGGCGTGTGTTGATACTGACCAAAGACCTTAATGATGAGGAAGCGTGGGACATACGTGCGGAGACAGGACGCAACAACTTCTCTGGCGAAAATAATGTTGTGGTTTCTGCACCGTTCTATAAGAACCTCATGCGCTGGGTTTACGGATTGCTGACGATCGATGCCAACGGACATGCCAAGAAGTTTGCTGAAATAGACAGACAAGATGTTTATCTGCCCTTTTACGACCGGGCACCCGTTGCCCGTGTAAACTGCAAAAAACAGGTAGGTACGAGCAGCATTGAAACTTCTGTGTTGAAGTCGTATATGGAGCGTTATAAAGACTTGCTGGTGAAACAGATTTCTGCTTATGATGCAAACATTCTTTTATGTTGTGGCGCTTCTGGGGCAATAAAGGATTTTGTTGCAGAGAATTATCTTACAGATTTGCTAAAACTGAACAACTGGGTATATTATTCGCCACGAACCCGTAAGATGGTTATTGACAGCTGGCATCCAACCTATACAGGCGATACGCACGAAAAAATGTATTCAGACATGATGTCGGGCGTTGAAGAAGCGTGGAGCCGGATTAAGCTTTAAGTTATAAAAGTAATATTATCATGAGACTTGTCTGTCAGTGTTTCAGATTGTATGTTGTTGACAGTGTGTACAACACCTTACTTTCCGAAATGCTGACAGATTTTTTTGATGCCGAACTACGGCATTATGTAAATTACGACAGAGATTTTTGAAATAAGAAAATCTTGAAAGACAATATGTTACAATATAGCAAATTCTTTAGGTATCACTGCAGCGGCCGGCGCAGCATGTTGATGTAATCTTGGTGATATCGAACATGTAAAAGTAGAAAAATATTTTGGTTGTGCTTTATTTTGGCATAGCTAATGGCAATCTTTGCATCCGTAAAACATAACTGTGTGGCTTGGATGTACACGGAAAGGCTGCTAAATAGGTAGATTTGTCTGAAAAAGGCGGAACAGACACCAGGCTTATACAGTTTGGAGATGATAAAGTAAAAACATAAAGGATGTATAAGATGGGAGAATTAAAAGTGAAAACAGAAACAGGCGAACAGACAGAAAAGACAGAGAAGAAAGAAAAGCTGACATTGATGACGGCTATGGATAATATCGTAGAGCTCTCTGAAGGTTCAAACCTGAGCGATGAGTTTTATGAGAAGGCAAAACGTTATATCAGTTATGTGTGCCGTAAATTGTCCGTGAACAAAGTACAAGCCGTGCTGCTGTCTCTGTTTGTAGACAACTGCTGGGACAGAGATGTCGAACTCCGAACTTTGGCAGAATATCTGAAATGCCGTATGGTAAGGATGATAAACTACAGCACTGAGATAGACGAGCTTTTAAAAAGAAAGATGATACGCATAAAAAACAGACGTGGTGAAACAACATACGCCATGGGGCCTGATGTGATAGATGCGTTTAAGCATAATGAGGCATTTGTGCCGGCTGAGCCTAAGCTTCTTACTTGCGATGAGTTGTTTTGTGAGATTTACAGTCTGTTTGAATCTCGTGTTTATGATTATTTGCCGTATGAAGAATTTATTTCAGAATTATTCAGTTTGCTTGAAACAAACAGAAATCTCGAGTTTGTAAAGCAGTTGCGTACCTATAAACTTATATGTGACCATACTGTAAATGACGAAGGTATAATATTTGTTTTCTGGGCAAGTCGTTTGGTTTGTGACAACGATTACAACCTGGACACGCAAAGTTTTAGAGACTTATTCAAGAATAGGGCTATTGCAAATAAGCTGAAGGGTAAGCTTTCTCGAGGCGAAAGCATGCTGCAAAAGAACGGACTGATTCAATTCTGTAATGAAGACGGATTGGCCAACCACGAGAAATATAACCTGACGGTAAAGGCTAAACAGGAGTTTCTGTCAGAGCTGAACATGAATTTGAACGCTACGACCAGATTCAAAGAGCTGATAAAGCATGAAGACATAACGGAGTGCAAGATGTACTATAACAAACGCGAAAGCCGTCAGGTCGAGCAGCTGAAAGAGTTGCTCACCGAAGAAAGATACACCAAAGTGTGCAGCGAATTAAAGAGAGTAGGAATGCGCTCAGGCTTTACGTGCTTGTTTTATGGCGCACCTGGAACGGGAAAGACAGAAACTGTTATGCAGCTGGCTAAGGCAACACACCGTGATGTGATACAGGTGAATTATGCAGAACTGAAAAGTTGCTGGGTTGGCGAGAGCGAGAAGAATGTGAAAAACCTTTTTGACCGTTACAGCGCGTTGGTAAACTCCTCAGATGTAACACCAATCCTGCTTTTTAATGAGGCCGACGCTCTGATTGGCATCAGGCAGAAAGGTGCCGACCGGGCTGTGGAAAAGATGGAGAACTCAATACAGAACATAATTCTTCAGGAGCTTGAACAGCTTGAGGGTATATTTATAGCCACGACGAATCTTACGGAGAATCTGGACAAAGCCTTTGAGCGCCGCTTCCTTTATAAGATAGAGTTCGAAAAGCCGAGCATTGTGGCACGATGCGGCATCTGGAAGAGCATGATACCTATAATCAGTGACGAAGATATATGCTATCTGGCTTATCATTATGATTTTAGCGGCGGGCAGATTGAGAACGTTGCGCGCAAGCAGGCCATCGACCTCATTCTCTATGGAAAAGAGAAAATGAGTCTGGAATATATAAAGGAGAAATGTGATGAGGAATTGATACACAAAAATCCGATGCCGAGAGTGGGATTCATTAGTGATGCAGAAATATCACGAAAGACATCGTAATATAAATTGACATTTAAATAAAAATAAAATATGACACAAGATCTTTTTGACAAATACATCTGGCTGGTTGACACCATCTACCGTGCCCGGAACATAACCTTCGAGGAGATAAACGAGCGGTGGCTGCGCTCGCAGCTAAGCGAAGGCGTAGACTTGCCTCTGCGCACGTTTCATAACTGGCGCAAAGCCATAGAGAAAGTGTTTGACATAAACATTGAATGCGACCGCCGGCACGGCTACTATTATTATATTGAGAATGCCGAGGACATGGAGCGGGGCGGCATACGCAACTGGCTGCTCAATACGTTTGCGGTGAACAATCTTATAAATGAGAGCCATCATCTGAAGCGGCGCATATTGTTTGAGGAAATACCGTCGGGCCGGGATTATCTCGCACCGGTGATAGAGGCTATGCGCGACAGCCTGAAGATAGAGATAAGTCATAAGGGATACTTTGACGGCGAGGCTAAGGTTTATACCATAAGTCCTTATTGCGTCAAAGTGTTCAGGCAGCGGTGGTATGTCGTGGGACTATGCGACGAGCGCAATGCCGTAAGGACATTCTCGCTTGACAGAATATTAAGGCTTGACACCACAGACAATAAGTTTACATATCCAAAGGACTTCGACCCTGAAGCATGGTTTTCAAGCTGTTTCGGAATAATAACCGAAGACATCAAGCCGGAACGGGTACGCATAAAGGTGTACGGCCGTCAGCGTATGTATCTGCGTTCGCTTAGACTTCACTCTTCGCAGACCGAGACAGAAACATATTCAGACTATTCCGTATTTGAATATTACATAAAGCCGACGTTCGATTTCCGTCAGGAACTGCTTTCACGCGGCGGGGCGGTCGAGGTGTTGTCGCCCGGATGGTTTCGCGACGAGATGGCTGACGAAGTGGCAGACATGGCTGTTGCCTACGGGCTGATAAAAAAATAGCAGCATATTTATGAAAACAAAAGTATGAACGCGCATGGGGTCGTTGCAGCGTTCATACTTTCTTTTTATATTCAAAATTAAAGCATTATTTAGGGTTTCCAGGTTTATATCATTTTAGGTCTTGGGGTTATATCATTTTAGATTTGGAATTTATTTTTTATAAGAAACCTACAATTTTGAACTTAAATGCTCCGTTAGAAGTAATTTTCTCGTAAACCACTCCGCCGAATGCATAGCCTATTCTGCCGTGCGGACGCTTAACCGTTACATAGCCGGTGGGCAGACTTGGCACAATCATTCCGATTGACGGCTTTACCACCACGTATGTGCCGCCCCTGTCGCAATAGTAACGTCCGTGTGAGTAGATGTACGGCCTGTGGTTATGATGTATCACCACTCCCGGCGGGCGTCCGTGCGGCGGCGGAGCAGGGCGCTTTTTGTGATGATATTTTTTATGTGGCGGTGCCTTGTGGTGATGTTTCTTATGGTGTTTGGGCTGAGTTATATACGATGTCTCAGTCAGTGTAGAGGCTCCTGTTGTTGCGCATGTGAGCGTCAGAAGCATTAGCAGCGATAATAGTCTGAATCTTCTCATAGCGTAGTCTCCTTTTATTTTGTTGTTATTATTTCTTTTTTGCCGGTCTAAGCCTCTGTCTCCAGTATGCTCAGGCATTGGTTTTAATTATTTTTCTGTTGCAAAGATAGGCATTAAATATCTGCCGGCAGAATTGTTTTCCCTACAAGTGGTTAGGGATTTCCCTAAGCTTTATATGGATTATGGTAGGGTTGGCTGTTTTATGGCTTCGGATATAACATTCTTGTTGCGTAAAATATAAGGCTGATGTTCCACATGTTTTCATCTTCCGTAAAAAACTTTGGCTTATATTATTTTTAGCTCTTTGGCAATTCTGCAGGCCTCAATAGAGTTTCTCACTTGAAGTTTGCTCAGGATATCTTGCCTATGACGACTGACAGTATTAATACTTATGTGCAACATTTCTGCTATGTCCTTGCTTGTCAATCCCTTGTCGATTAAACTTAAAATATGCTTTTCCCTTGTTGACAGAATGTTGTCTTTATTTTGGGCTTCCGGTTGGATTGTGTGGCCGTCTGAAGAATCGATAATTACGCATCTCTCCGAAAAATCTATAACCATAGGGCTATAAAGGCATAAGGCCATATGTAACGTTTCGCCTGAAGTTCCAAAAATATAGAACATGCGGTGTATTACTGGGATGTAGCTGTTTGTGGTTGTCCTCATGCGGAGTTTGCTCATCAGATAATAGTCTGCCCTCTTTTTCCTTGGCTGTTGTTTTATGAAGTGCAGAAAGCAAAGTTCATGAAGATGTTTGTCTGTCAGGTCGTCAGGATGAATACGGCTGAATATGTCTTCCTCCCAGATAGAGGCCATTGTCATTTCACTGACATCTCTGCCAAGACCGAATATATGAGAAAATTTGCCATAGAATATATAGCTGACTTTAGCACGCAAGTCGCTCAGTACGGCAATGGCATTTTCTATTTTTGCATAGTTGTATGCCGTGTTGATTAATTCTGCTGTAGCGCTGTCGTAGGCTTTGTCTTTTGAGAAATCCTGTTTTGCGAATTCTTTGTTCAATATGTTTATGGTGTTCTTCATTTTGCAGAAAAAATGGTTATTTTTAATTATTGCGAGTCAATGGTCAATGCTTTACATTTGCAAAGATAATCAAAAAGAATATTTTTTATGATAATTGAAAAGATTAAAAGACTTATGTTGTTATGTGGATCAATGTTTGCCGCTTCATTAACAGGAACGGCGCAGTCGTTAGACAAGATGCAATGGTTTAACGAGCCGGAACAATGGGAGATAAAAAATAATTCGCTTGTTATGGATGTTACACCACACACAGATTATTGGCGTATCTCTCACTACGGATTTACGGTAGACGATGCCCCGTTCTTATACACTATACGCGGGGGCGAGTTTGAAGCAAAGGTCAAGATATCGGGTGACTATAAAACACGTTTTGATCAGGCAGGACTGATGATCCGTATTGACCACGAAAACTATATCAAGGCCGGAATTGAGTTTGTAGACGGCAAGTATAACCTCAGCACAGTAGTAACCCATCATACAAGCGACTGGAGCATAATTCCGCTTGACAAGCCTGTTGAGTATGTATGGATTAAGGCTGTAAGAAGGCTCGATGCTGTTGAGATATTCTATTCGTTCGACGACAAGAACTATACGATGATGCGCAATGCATGGCTTCAGGATAATCATCCTGTAATGGTTGGACTGATGGGAGCTTGTCCAGACGGTGACGGATTTAAAGCCATGTTTGAGAACTTCTCGATAAAGCATCTGCCTGACATGCGTCGTATGCAATGGCTTGAAAAGAACAGCAATAAATAATTTTGACATTATTTGCATTCTGAATATAATTTGAATTATTGCAGCGTATGTAATTATTTTTGATATATTGATGAGCCTTTCTGTGTTTTTAAATATGTAAGATATTCGCGCTGATGTGTGTCAGAATGATATTGTAGCTTTGTCTGGTTTTTAAGATGAAATAGAATTTAAATCAATGCAAAATGCTTTATGATGATAGATAATATTTACAAACCATGTTAAATGGTAAGGCTTTGAATGGTAAATGGCCGCTTTATGAGTGAAAACATACCTGTTCTGTGCTCATAAAACGGCCGTTTTTATTGCCTTTTTCAGTGGTTTTTAGGCCTTTTTCATGTATGTTTTGTTGCACATAATGCTGTAGGTTGCCTGTAATATATTGTAATCGTGATATTTATGTTTGCACACGTATTTTTGCGAAATTACGGGCAAAAGATTTTAATTTTAAAATACTGCGGTTTTAGAGTGTGTGGTAAATACAAATAGTAAGAATAAATGTGAATATTGCAGTAAAGTGAAAATTTATCCTTGCTGCAATATTCTATTTTTTTTACGTATTGGCCGACCGGCTGCAACGTCTGTTTCCTGTGATATAAAAAATGGGGCTAAACCAGGAACATCACCAATACTTGGGCTATGACCACACGGACAAACATGCCCAGCGGATAAACCGACGTATAGCTGATAGATGCAGAGTCGCCTTTCAGTGTGTCGTTGGCATAGCTTAGGGCCATCGGGTTGGCCATAGAGCCGCATAGGATGCCGCATATAGTGCCGAAGTCATATTTGCGTGTAAGCAGTGCGGCTGCTCCTATTATCAGCACCGGTACCACTGTCAGTGCGAAGCCTATGCCTATCCACAGCAGACCTTCGGGGCGCACCACGGTTTCGAAGAACTGATAGCCGGCTTCAAGGCCGAGGCAGGCAAGATAGAGCGACAGGCCCAGCTTGCGCAGCATGAGCGATGCCGACGGCGTGGTGTAGCTTATGAAGTGGGCACGAGAGCCGAGCGAGCCTACCAGTATGCCCATGATGATTGGGCCTCCGGCTATGCCGAGTCTTACGGGGGCGCTCATGCCGGGCAGGCTGAGCGGTATGGTGCCGAGAGCCAGACCGAGCATTATGCCCAGGAATATGGCCGCAAGATTGGGCTCATTGAGGGTCTGTACGGCGTTGCCCAAAAATCCTTCCACGTGGTTTATGTCCTCAGGTGCGCCAACAACTGTTACGCGGTCGCCATACTGCAGCCTGATGTCGTCGGTGGCCAGCAGCTTTATATCGCCTCTCTGTATGCGGCTGACGTTCACTCCGTAAGTGTCGCGCAGGTGCAGCTGCCCGAGATGCTTGCCGTTGAGCACGCGGCGTGACAGCACAATGACGCGGCTTTCCACCTGGGCGTCTATGGCGTTCCAGTCTATTTTCTTTTTGTTCCAGTCGGTTTCAATCTTCTTTCCCAGCAGAATCTCTATCGACGGAATTTCGTCGGCCATGGTGACCACCAGCACATTGTCGTTGATGTGCAGTTGGGTGTTGGCCAGCGGCATTATCACCTCGCCGTTGCGCCAGATGCGTGAAATGATAAACTTGATATGCGATTTCTGCGATATTTGTGAAAGCGTCTTGCCTTCAAGGGCCGGATTGATAACGACAAACTGCGCCACGTATGTGTTGTCTTCCTCCATGGATATGCGCGGCTCAAGGTCGGCCGGCTTAACAAGTAGCTTTCTGATCAGTATCATTGCCAATATTACGCCCACTACGCCTAGCGGATAAGTAACGGCGCATCCCAGGGCAGCCCCTCCGCTAGGTTGTCCTGCAGCCTCGAGTGCCTGTTGTGCAGCTCCGAGTGCGGGCGTGTTGGTTGTCGCTCCGCACAGTATGCCTACCATGTCGGGCAGGCTGACGGGCAGGACAAGGCAGAGGCCGAGGGCCATGACGGTGCCTATGACTATGACGCCAAGGCTCCACAGGTTGGCGGCTATGCCCTCGTGGCGCAGCAGTCCGAAGAAGTTGGGGCCTACGTAGAGTCCAAGTGTATAAACAAACACGGTAAGTCCGAATGTCTCGGCAAAGTCGAGCATGCTCTTGTCGGCGCTTAGCTGGAAGTGTCCGGCCACGATGCCTACGAAAAATACAAAGGCAACGCCGAGTGATATGCCTTTGACGTGGAGCTTGCCCAATGCCAGTCCGGCCGCTATGATTAGCGACAGCAGTACCATTGTCTGCAGGGCAGAGTGTGTGGTGAAAAGTCCGTTAATCCATTCCATGATATTATCTGGAAAAATTTTTACCTTAAAACTGATTTGCGGTGCAAAAATACAAAACAAATTTAATAAGCAGGCGCATAATCATGATAAAAAGATGTTTCGTGCCTGCAGATTGTTCTTTTATGTCTTTTTATCTTATGTTTTTGCCTGCATCCTGATTTTTGCCGATTCCGCTTATCCATAGTCCGCAGAAGGTTATGAGCCCGTTGAGAAGCAGCAGTTCGTAGCCGAATTTATATCCCGTAGCAGCCGGCACGATGTAGTTGGCGGCAAGACATATCAGAGGTGATGCCACGGCGATATATGGTGCGGCTGTGTCGCTCGCCTTTCTTTTGGTGAGCAGGCCGAAGGCAAACAGACCGAGCAGAGGGCCGTAGGTGTAGGAGCAGAGGATGAATATGGCGTCGATCACGCTTGTTGAGTTTATCATCCTGAACAGTAGTATGAACACTGCAAATATCACAGCTATGACCACATGCACGCGGCGGCGCAGGCCAACGTCGGCCGGACGCTCCTTAATGTCTACGCAATAGCTCGTGGTGAGAGCCGTAAGCGACGAGTCGACAGTGCTGGCTGAAGCTGCCACAATGCCAATGATGAACAGCACCACCACGGCAGAACCCAGCTCGCCTGTGGCGGCAAACATGGGCAGCAGTTCGTCGGGACTGTCAGGCAGGGCCATGCCTTTGCGCCCGGCAAGCATCATGAGCAGAATGCCGAGAGAGAGAAACAGCAGATTGACGGGCACGAACGCAAAGCCGTAAGTGCACATGTCCTTGCGTGCCTCGGCAAGAGTCTTGCACGTAAGGTTCTTCTGCATCATGTTCTGGTTAAGTCCTGTCATGACAATCACGATGAAAGCTCCGCTGACAAGCTGTTTCCAGAAGTTTTGCGTGCTCATCCAGTCGTCAAACACAAACATGCGGCTGTGGCTGTCGGCAACAACAGCCTTTGCTGCTTCGCCTAAGTTCATATCGAGCTCTCCGGCCACCTTTATTATTATCAGCACCAGCGCACCCAGCATGCATGCCGTTTGCACAGTGTCGGTCCATACCAGAGTCTTTATTCCGCCCTTGTGAGTATAGAGCCATATAAGGAACATCAGCACGGGCACGGTTACGGCAAAGGGCACATTATAGGCATCGAGCACAAAGCGCTGCAGGATGATGCACACAACGTAGAATTTCACTGCCACGGCCGTTAGGTCAGACAGAATGAAAAATGCGGCTCCCGTCTTGTACGACCGCGTCCCGAGGCGTTCGCGCAGGTACGAATATATTGTGGTAAGATTTAGTCTGTAGTATACAGGCAGCAGGATGAAGGCTATGGCAAAATATCCCAGTATGAATCCGATGCACGTCTGCATGTAGGTCATGTACATGTGCATCGCCATGCCCGGCACAGAAACGAAACTGGCACCGGACACCGACGCACCGATCATGCCGAAGGCAACCATGTACCATGGCGATTTGCGGTTGGCGCGATAGAATGTTTCATTGTCGGCCTTACGCGATGTTAGCCGGCTTATGCCGAAGAGAACGGCAAAATAAATCAAGACAGTAATCAGAATAAGCATAATGCAAAGGTAGTGTTTTTTTGTAAACAACAAAGATACTTCAGTGTTTTATTTGTAACCGGCAGAGCTTGTTCGCAGTTAATTTTGTCACAAAAATCCGTTTATCGGCCTTTTTTGCCGTTATATAATAAGGTATGGAATCATATTGTAAGTTTTTTGAATAAATTATTTGAAATTTTCTTGTTTTTTTATAAAGAAAAATATTAAATTTGTCGTCGTAAGATGTTGAGAGTAACAAACGGAAATATAAATTGAGATATAAAGGGGCATAAGAGGTCTATTCTGCAGGAAAAGGAGATGCCACACATGGTGGTATAATATATAGATAGACGTGGTTGGCAAACCGCTGCAGCCTCTTAATCTTGCAACAAAAGAACCATTGAAAAACTTTTCTCGTGTTCTGTGAATAGGTTGCAGATAGAAATTTGACAATAAGCATGCATGGATGGACATCCCCGACGAGGTGCTCGATATGCGTAAATATTAACGTTCAGCACCACTTGAGGATATGCGCTTGAAAAGGCGCTCGATATTCGGCTCCTGATATCTGCCACGCCATGGCGGCAAACATACGTGAGGCAGCTAAGTGCAGATAGAGGAGGACAGAAGGTGATATTGCTTAATCTAAGCGGCCACGGCCTAACAGACATGACTGCTTATGATCAGTATCTCAACGGAGACCTGATTAACTGTTCGTTGTCCGATGACGATATTAAGAAAAACATAAATGCTCTTGATTCCATAGGCTGAAATGCTTAAATATTGTCCGGTCATGCGGATTGATGAAAATGACTTGATGATTATTTATAATATGGTTGATGGAATATAGAGACAAAGTTGATGGATGTTGAAATTTAGGTTGATATAAATTATTGGGAATAAGTTGTGTATAGCCGAATCTTGCAGTGATGCAAGCGGCACAGTGTCTTTATATTCAGTTGTAGTAAGGAGGGACTTGCATAAAAAACATTTATGGCGAGACGGGTGCTGATAAACAAAACACGGATTTACCATACAATGTAATTTTACTCATAGTCACAATTATGCAGTTGTTAGTCATTATGTTTTTTTGCATACTCTCTTTACAATGATAATAAATGGAAAATGATTGATTTTCAGATGTAACACTCGGCTCAAATCCAATTCTGATTTGAGCCGATTTTTTGTTTTATAGAATCTGTATCAGCCGGGATAATGCTGCAACTATATTTGAATTTGCTCTTAAATTGGCAGGATGTTTCTTGTCTGTATATATTGTTCTGTTTGACAATAAGTAATGACGGAATAAAAATAGATATTGATGATAATATCATTAAGGATACATTGGTAGGATAAACTTGCAGAATCGTAAATATCTAATGAATTTATTTGCTATTGTGTCTATTTTAGGTCTTTAAGGCGATATCCACGTTTGTATTTTCATGCTATATCTAAGCCGAGTCAGTCTTGACATGATAAATGTGAAGAGCCATATCAATCTCTGCATTTTGGGGTGATGATATGGCTCTTCAGATATTTAAATGATGTAATCGGTTATTTCAGTCCCCATGCTTTAATGGCTATGCTGCTTTCCACCTTGTTCTCCGTATCGTCAGGCAGATTGCAGAAGAAGTCGATGCCCGTAAGTTCTTCGAGCCGGTCTATCGTAACTGCATATAGTGAAAGCGGGTCGTCTGTCCGCCATTCGTCTTTTTTCTGTTCGGCCCAGAATCCTATAGCTCTATAGCCCTCGCTGTTTTTTAGAAGGCATGCCATGAAGAAATATTTTGGTACGATAAGTTTACCCTGTATTCTTGAAATTATCTGGTCTTCATTGTCTATTGTTCCTCCTTTACAGACGTATAGCGTATCAGTCTTTGCTCTGGGAGTCCATGAACGTACCTGATCCTCCATTCTTACCCATAGGCCTTCGCCTTGATCCTGACCACTGTTTGTGTAGCCGTTAAATTTGTGATATTGCGGCTGCATGTTGGTCATATAGAAAGTTTGGTAGTTTGCATCATAAGAAAATTTCCTGTCTGCGTTAGGGCAGATGTGTCCATGCTCATATCCGGAGCCATAATAATAGTCTTCAGCCCAATAATACTCTGAGTCGAGGTTGGTGTCGTTATGATAGCTGTCAGTCACACGGCTGTAATTTCCGGTGTAGCCTTGGTGCATCTGATAGCACGACCAGCGCTGCGATTTCTTGCTACAGTCCCATTCGACACAATAGTTGATTTCGTCTTTGTCATACTGTTTATCGCCTTTGGTCCTGTATATGAGAACTATGCTGTTGCCTCCTTTCAGGCGTGGAAATTCAAGTCGGGTGACAGCATTGTCTGTGGTAATCTCATTCTTATTGAGATTTATCTCTTCTTTTCCGCTCCCTCCGTTGTCGTTGTCGTCATTGCTGCATGAGACTGTCAGCAGAATAAATGACGGCAGAATTATTGCGAGTTTGAGCAGGGCTGTTTTGCTAAAAATACTTTTTACAGACATAAATTTACTAATAACTATGATGATGTGATAATGAACAATCCGCATAAGCCAGCAAGAAAAAGATGCGGAAAGAGTAGAAATGTCTTTAGACAAAAAGTGCGCTTAAACGTATATGCAACTACGCCCAAACGCACTTTGTATGTTAATCGAAATATGGTAATCTATTATTTGCGAGCTTTACCATAGCGGCTCATGAACTTGTCTACGCGACCAGCTGAGTCAACGAGCTTGCTCTTACCTGTATAGAACGGGTGAGATGTGCTTGAAATTTCGACTTTTACCACCGGGTAAGTTTCGCCTTCAAATTCTACTGTCTCTGTAGTCTTGCATGTAGAACGTGTAAGGAACATATCGCCGTTGGACATATCCTTAAATACGACGGGGCGATAGTTTTCTGGATGAATACCTTTTTTCATTTTGTTCTTAAATATTGTTGTTAAAAATATAATTACACATTACAGGCTGCAAAAATACGAAGATTTCCGCAGCCTGCCAAATGTTTTGGTAATAATTTTTATAAATTATTTTATAATGACTGTTCCTCCCATGCTCAATGTGAAGTCGTCGATGAGGACATCTCCGCCAGGATTCTTAGAGTTCATAATCACTACGCAATATGTTCCGTCTGCATCAATAGTAAAGGTGTGTGTAACTTTTACCCATTCGCTGCTTGTAATGTCATTTGTGTAGTCGCCATAGAAATAGTTGCCTACTTTTCCGTCTGTAACAGGTACGTATCCCGGACGTACTGAAGCTCCTGCAGATGTGGCAGCCTTGGCATAGAATGTCATTGTGTATTCACCGGCTTTGAGTTCTATCTCTTTGTATGATATACGCTTGTTGTATTTTGAATCTCCGGCAACTTTTACTGAATATGAACCGCTGTGAGCGTCTGTACTCATAGAGAGTGTTGCATTTCCGGCTGTAGATGTTGTCGACCAGTTGTTGGGAAGACCTGACACCCATGCCTCAAAGTCGCCATTGGGAGCTGTAAGATCGCCTGTGTCTCCGCCCGGCTGCTCTTCAACAGAACCGTCTTTTACAGAAAGTTTCTTAACTTCCCATGTTGATGACTGCTGGTCGTTGCATGTATGGCGCAGTGCTATAACAACCTTGCTTCCAATATACTCAGCAGGAATGTTGACGCTCTTTTCCATAAATGTGAAGCTTGTGCCTAAGCCGTTTGTGTCATATTCGAGCATCTTCCATGTTGCAGTCTTTACGTCGCCGTTGTAATCTTTGCTTATCACGATAGAGTTGTTGGCGTTGATGTCACCCTTCTCATAGTTGATGGCATGATTAATGGTGATATATGCCTCTGTTGTGCTTGTAAGGTCGATTACAGGGCTTACGAGATATGTAACACCTGCCTGGTTCTCTTTAGAGCCGTCTCCGTTGAAATCCTGGAAACCTGTAACCATGGCGCTTGAGTAGTCGTTATACCATTTAAGGCTTCCGCTTGCAGACTGTGATGTAAATGAACCAAGTGAAGAAGAGAAATCCTGGTCGATATATGTGCCGTCAGGAGTTTCGCTGCCGCCTTCTTCAGGTGCCTTGCCTTCCTGAACCTTGATGCTCTTAACCTCCCATGTTGATGACTGGCTTTCTGAGCAGGTGTGGCGCAGTGCGATAACAACCTTGTTTCCCATGTATGATGCAGGGATGTTTACGCTCTTCTCGCAGAATTCAAAACCTGAGTTCAGACCGTCTGTATTGTAGCTTAACGGCTCCCATGTGGCTGTGTTTACGTCGCCTGAATAATCCTTGCTTATCAGGATAGTGTTGTTTGTATTGATGTCGCCTCGTTCGTAGTTAAGCGCATGGTTGATGGTTATGTATGCGTTTTCAACACCTGTAAGGTCGATTTCGGGGCCAACAAGATATGTAACTCCTGCCTGGTTCTCTTTCTGACCGTCGCCATTGAAGTCCTGGAATCCTGTAACCATAGCGCTTGAATAGTCGTTGTACCATTTGAGCGAGCCGCTTGCTGATACAGATGTGAAGCTGCCTAACGAGTTGGTGAAGCTTTGGTCGAGCAGTACGCCCTCAGGCAAAACTACCTCACCACCGCCGCCTGCATTGGGATCGTCATAAGGAGCGGGAACGTCTTCGCAACTTGTGAATGAGAATGCTGCCATAGCGAGGGCAAGCACTGAAAATAATATCTTTTTCATAACTGTTGTTCTTTTATTGTTTTGTTAAATGTTTTTTATTCTGATATTTTGAAGTCTGAGTCAGAACGCATCAGTATCTGCCATGTGTTGCTGTAGCGTGTGAAGATACCTGTTATGTCAAGTTTCTCCTGTGGCATTACTGTTCCGGCAAAGTCGGCATACGTGCTTGAGCGTACTACGAATTCATTTGAAGAGAAGCCTTCTATTGGACGGCTTACGCCGTTGCCGCCGTCTTTCTCTGATTCAGGTGCAAAAGTCTTCACACCGTCGGCATCTTTGAGTCTTACACCCTTTACAACCATGAGGCGTCCGCAGTTCTCTTTCATGTAGCTGGCGTCTTTTGCCTTGCTGATGTCAAACTCGAGAGTGTCTATCTTTGACGCATCAGCTGCGCCCATCAGCTTGAAGTGCTGTTGCCATACAGTCTTGTTCATTCTGCTCGGGAATGTCTTTCCGCTGGCATTGGTATACGGAGTGCCGATTTGCGGCTGGTATCCGTAGGTTCCGATATAGAGGTCTTTCAGGTTTACAAGTATTTCCTGACCTACAGGCAGAAATCCGAAGAGTCCGCCCTGAGAGATGCAGATAAGTATTGCTCCTGTGCCGTCGTCGACAGCCACTTCGCTATAGATGTTTCCGCCAATGTCGTTTCCGGTTACGCGGGCCTTTATTTGCAGGTCGTCTGTTATGCGCGCCGTGTCGTTCTGGTTGGCCAGGGTTGATGCATATTTGGCTTTTAGGTCGGCAATAGATATTACGTTTGTCTCCTGTATGTCGTTATTGCCGTAGGGCGCGGTGTCTCCTGTCGGGTCGCTCCAGTCTTCGTCCATGCATGATGTAACTGAAAGTCCGAGGGCCAGCGTGAGCATTATCAGTTTTATATATTTAATTTTTTTCATCGTCTTTTGATTTTTAGAATCTGTAAGTAATGTTCAGCATGCCGTTAGTTCCGTAAGCATAGAATTTCATCGGGTTCTTAGAGAAGCGGTATGCGCGGATGTTGCCAGAGCTTGTGTAGTCGCTTCTGCTCTGCTCATATCCTCCGGTGCAGAGGTTCTGGTTGTTCAGGATGTTTGTAACCATGAGGTTGATAGAGAGCGATCCTCGTTTCAGATAGATGCTTCGGCCGATTGATCCGTCGAGCATGAATCCGCCGTGGCCCTGTGCCTGCTCTAATGCAGATGCGCGCACGTTGCCTTCATTGTCGTAGATGTCGCCTACAGCCTCCTGACGTGCATTGAGTGTGCTCTCGTATCTGTAGCATGGAGAATAAGAGAGGTAGATGCGGTCGTAATAGTTGCAGCTGAGGTCGAGATACCATCCGCCGCTGTGATAGCTCAAGCCGAGGCTTGCTGCCGTGAGCGGTGTGCCAGAGTCGCGCATGCCTTTGTTGTATACTATTTCGTCGGTGTAGAGCGCGCTTGTTGAGTTCATGTAGCGTACATGAGCGTTGTTCTTGATTTTGGCGTCGCTGATAGTACCGATAAGCTTGATGTCGAATGCGCTTGTAACCTTGAACTTAAGTCCGGCTTCAACTCCGTAATACTCTTTCTTCATGTCTGTCAGAGATACGTATGAGAACGAGTTGATATCGTCGAAGTAGAAGTTCTGCCAGTCGGTTACGTTTGTCAGATAGCTATAGTAAGCGTTGATGTTGGCATGCAGCCATGATGTCTGCAGCTGATAGCCGATTTCGGTGCTGAACACGCGCTCGTTCTTGAGGTTGAGCACGAAGTCGTTGTTGATTTCAGGAGATGCAAACGCATTTCTTGCCTGAGGTGTGCGGTGCTCATATCCGGCTCCGAAAGTCAGCGTGTTGCCGCGTCCGAGATTGAAGCTCGTACCGAGTTTGAAGCCTCCGTCGAGGAACTGGGCTGTCTTGCTCTTGCCGTAAGAGTTGTTGGCTGCCATACCGTTACGCATTCTACCGTCGCGCTGCATGCTGGTGTATCCCAGTTTTGCTGCTATGGTGTAATGCATAATGCCGAAGTTCTCGCTGTAGCTCGACCATATTTTGCCGTTGTTTACGAGCAGGTTGTAGTCGTAGCCGAATCTGTCGCCCTCTCTTACCACACCGTTGCGGTTGTTAAGGTCGTACTGTATTTCGTCGGCGTTGCGGTCGTATGTTCCCAGGGCGTATGTGTTTATGTTGTGATATGTGGTAGCTCCGAGCAGGTCTTCCATCGTCTGATAGTGCATGCCTTTGTTTGTAGATGCGATGATACCTAAGTTGAGCTGACTGTTCTTGCTGAGCTGCTTGTTCAGCGTTGACGCGAGTGATACTGTCAGCGCGTCGTTGTGCTTGGCCTGGATGTAGTACATGGCGTCGGCTCCCTGTGCTGAAACCTGGCGGTTAGAATAGTACAGGCGGTCCCAGTTTATCTGGCGGTTGGCCTTCGACGAAGTCCAGTAGTCGTATGCCGTGTTCCAGTCAGCCAGGCATTGCTCTGTACGGTTGGTGGCGTCGGTCTCGTCCCATACGTCATAGTAGCTGCTCGGCATGTTCTTCCAGTAGTTGGGGTGTGGGTTATCAGCATTGTTGTAGTTGAGCTTTGTGCTCTTATACATGCTGTATTTTCCCATGAGCGACGTGGTGAGCTTTGTCTCGTCGTCAATTTTCCAGTCCCATGTCAGCAATGCTGTAGGTGCAAAGTCTGTCACGATGCGCGAGTTGCGCTTCTTGCCGTTCTGATATCCCCAATAAGGGTTATAGTAGCGGTCGTTTGCCAGCCAGTACATCTCGTCAGTACCAGCACCCTGTGATGCACGCTCTGTTGGGTTGCCCCATGTCACTAACGAGAGCGAATGTGCGCCGTCGCCGAACACCTTCTGTACGCCGAGGAAGTAAGAGAGCGAGTTGTAGAATGTTCCCTCAACATATCCCTCGTTGGCCCAGCGGTAAGTTACGTTGCCCGAGAAGGCCCATCCCTTGCTGTTGAGTCCTGAGTTGAATGTGTACATTCCGCGCAGGGTGTAGTTGCGGTTTGCGCCGCTCAGCGTCAGCCTGTGGCCTGTGGGCATGGCAGCCGGGCGGAAGTTATAGTTGTTTGCACCGCCCATTGACGGCATGGCAAAGTTGTTGCTCTCAAAGGGCAATGAGAATTCCATATTGCGTGTCTGCTGGTTGAGTCCGCCTACGACCGAATAGCGGAACTGTCCAGACTCGATGTCGTTCATCGGTACGCCGTTAATGTAGATGTCGTTGAATTTCTGGTCGAATGCACGGTAGCGGAAACGCATAGGTGAGAACAGATATCCAACCTCGCTTGCATAGATGTTTGAGTTAGAGTTCACTATGGTTACGTTTTGTGACATGTCATCGTCTTCGCCCAATTGTGCCTCCGTGAATGTGAATGCCGACTCACTCAAGACGGCACCCCTTTGCCCTATGGAATCGCTTTGCGCATGCAGCAAAGGCGTATAGCATAAAGCAATCACTGCTAATTTCAGCTTTTTTTGCATAATAATGGTTTTAGGTAATAAACTTTTGGCAAAGATAATTTTTTTTAGATAAACATCAAAAATAAAACAAAAAATAATCTTTTTGCTTGCTTCTTTTTGTGTTAAATTTAATCAGAGTGTAATATCTCCACGTTTATTGGCCTTGAATAGCCCGTTTTTACTAGCTTTATGCAACTTTAACAAGCGGTGTTCTTGCAGTTTGCTTTTTTGTTCTATTTTTCGCATACCACGGTTTTTATGCAGTTTTAGCCTGCGTTTTTTACAATGCTGTTTTGTTTTTCTTTCGTGCAGTTTTTTGTCCGTGTATTATGGTTGGCAAAATGCCGTTTTGCAAAAGGTGGTCTTTGGGCTTCTGAAAGACCACCTTTTACATTGCAATATGCCACCTTTTGCAGCCTAAAAGGATACCTTTTACAATGCCGTTTGTAACTTATTGTATGTCAGTGCGTTATCTTTTTGTGTATGAACGCCGTGCGCACGGCTGTCTTTGTCCGACTTTTGGCTTGTGCGTATGTGCAGTTTGGTCAGCGTGTTCCATGCAGATGTTGAGCTGCGTTGAGGCTTGCCGTGATTTTGCCGGGTGCGGCAGTCTTGGGCTGATGCGTTGTTTTGGGCCGACGCGGGCTTTAAGTTGCAATATGGGCACATGCTGATGTGCTGTGACGTATCCTTCAGGTTTCTCCCGGTTGGCGCAGATGTGGGTTTTGGGCGCAGTGTGTCATTATTGTTACTTGTTTTCTACAAATTTGTTTCAAAATCCGGATAATCAAATAAAGTATCTAATTTTTTGAATTATCTTTAAGTTGCATTATCTTTGCAAAAAATAACCACCACCTCCGAAAAGCCATGCTTTCAGTATTGCCGTGGGGGATAAATCAGAAAATTGTATTGAAGAAACAATGATTTTTATATTATGAAAAAGTTTAATCTGTTAATTGTTTTGTCTCTCTGGCTTGTTGCCGTGAGCAGTTTTGCACAGAAGAAATACTCAGTGTATGCCGTAGGTTTCTACAATCAGGAAAACCTTTTCGACACATGTCATGATGAAGGCAAGAAAGACTATGAGTATCTGCCCACAGGTTCGTCGCGCTGGAATGGTCTTAAGTATTCGCATAAGTTGCGCAACATGGCCAAGGTGCTGGCCGATATGGGCACCGACGTGCTGCCTGACGTGGGATGTGCTGTGATAGGACTGTCGGAGGTTGAAAACGCCAATGTGCTCAACGACCTTACGGCGCAGGAGCCTCTTCGCGCGCGTGGATATAAATATGTACATATTGAAGGACCCGACAGCCGCGGTATCGACTGTGCGCTGCTCTACAATCCGTCTATGTTCACAGTCAATAAGTCTACACTGCTGCCATACATACCTGACGAGACCATGCCTGCCAACTTCCGCACGCGCGGATTCCTCACCGTTACCGGCGAGCTTGCAGGCGAGCCTGTTACGGTCATTGTGTGCCACTGGCCGAGCCGTTTCTCAGGATCTTCATATCGCGAGAGGGCTGCTCAGCTCGTTAAGAATATCAAGGATTCGCTTGTCAGCGAGAATCCGGCAATGAAGGTGCTCGTTATGGGCGACATGAACGACGACCCGACAAACAAGAGCATGAAAGATATATTGGGAGCAAAGGCCGAAGTGAAGGACGTAAAGGACGGCGATATGTATAATCCGTGGTATAACATCCTGACAAAGCAGGGCGTGGGCACGCTCTCATATCAGGGCTCATGGAATCTTTTCGACCAGATAGTGCTTACGCCAAACATGCTTAACCGCGACGGCAAGAAAGACTTCTCGACACTGAAGTTCTGGAAGAATCAGATATTCCGCCGCGACTATCTCTTCAATAATGAAGGAAAATACAAGGGCACGCCTAAGCGTACACACGGAGGAGGCATCTGGCTCGACGGATACAGCGACCACCTGCCCGTTGTTGTTTACTTGGTAAAAGAGCAGAAATGAGCGTTACAGAAGAACATCCGCTAAGGCCTTTTCTGCCTGAAAACACACGGTTGCTGATGCTCGGCAGTTTTCCGCCGGCACGCAACCGTTGGTGTATGGATTTCTTTTATCCCAACTTCATCAATGACATGTGGCGCATATTCGGTCATATCTTCTTCGGCGACAAATTGCATTTTGTAGACAGTGAGGCGAAGACTTTCCGACGTGAGGACATCATCAGTTTCCTTAACGAAAAGGGCATAGGTCTCTACGACACGGCGTGCAAGGTGTGCCGCACAAAGAATACGGCATCAGACAAAGACCTTGAGATTGTTGAAGCCACCGACCTCGGCTCGCTGCTGGACTCCATACCAACATGCCGCGCCGTGATAACCACGGGACAGAAGGCTACGGACACATTTGCCTCTTACTTCGGAATAAAGCAGCCGAAGGTGGGCGAGGGCGTCGGCTTTTCTGCCTTAGGCCGCAGTCTGACGCTATACCGCATGCCGAGCAGTTCGCGCGCATATCCGATGAAGATTGAGCGTAAGGCCGAATATTATGAAAAAGCCTTCAGGCAACTTGGCCTTATTTAAGCAATAAAGTTATTAACCATAAATCCGCAGGGCATATCTACCTTATTAAATATAAGACAACTGCCTGCGACTAAAAAACATATAGAGTATGACCATTATTGGAATAGCCGGTGGAACAGGTTCGGGCAAGACCACCGTTGTGAGAAAGATAGCCGAGGCGCTGCCGCCGCATCATGTGGTTGTGGTTCCGCTCGACTCATATTATAACGACACGTCGCACATGACCGAGGAGGAGCGTCATGCCATAAACTTTGACCATCCGGACGCTTTCGACTGGAAACTGCTTATCAAGCAGGTTAACGAACTGAGAAACGGACAGGCCGTTGAGCAGCCCACATATTCGTATATCAAGTGTAACCGACTGAAAGAAACGCTGCACGTTGAGCCGAAACCGGTGATAATCATTGAAGGCATCATGACTCTGCTCAACAAGAAACTGCGCGACATGATGGACCTGAAGATATTTGTTGACACCGACTCGGATGAGCGTCTGATACGCAACATACAGCGCGACGTGCTCGAACGCGGGCGCACCGTAGACATGGTTATCAGCCGTTATCTCGAAGTGCTTAAGCCCATGCACGAACAGTTTATCGAGCCTACAAAGAAGTATGCCGACCTCATAATTCCGCAGGGAGGAGAGAACCATAAGGGAATAAACATCCTTTGTAAATACATTGAAAGTCTTGTAAACGTTTAATGCTTCTTCATTGTAGCGTTGACGGCATTAGACCTCATTCTTATAACAAAACAATAAAGGCTGCCCGACATTGTCACGGCAGCCTTTATTGTTATTAGTCTTTGTCTTTTATTGTCAGATTTGTCTCGATGCGCTTGCGCTCACGGTGAATCTTAAATGCGTTGACGCATTCTGTTGCGCCATAAAGCAGCAGGCACCATCCTATGATAAGCAGCGGCAGCGATGCCGTTTCCATTGGCTTAATCAGCACAAGCAGGCCAGTGAGGAATATCACCGACGGGCATATCCAGAACCACAGTGGCACGCGGAACATCCTTTTGGCATTGACCAGAACCATAAACTGGTTTATGGCTCCGAGGATGATTATGGCTCCGAGAAAGTACATCAGCGACTTGACAAACAGACCCGGCACTATGGTCAGTATCAGACCGAGCAGCACGCTGCCTATTCCTACAATGGGGAATGTAGGCTTGCCCGTTACAATAAGTCGTCCCTGAGCGTCGTAAATTTCAGTGTCAGATGCGTGCGCTCTGGCGTTCAGATATACCGCACACGATATTGCACCCGACACGAGGAACAGCAGTCCGATGGCAATGGTTATGCCTTTCACGGTGTTGTCGGGGTTGTTTATCAGCAGTATGCCGATAATTATTGCGCATATAGCGCGAAAAACAGAACTTTGCAATACTTTCATGTCTGTAGATTTTATTTAGATTTTCTTTTATATATAGTCCTTAAGGATTATTATTGTCATGCAGCCATTATGCCGTTTTATTCTTCCTGCCGGCCATGCGGCATTCAGGATGTAAGTCATTTGCTCTTTCTTACAAAGATAGTGCGTTTTGTCTTTGTTTACAATAAGTTTAACTTATTTTATACAAAGAATGATAACAAAGTGATGCTGGCCGTGTCCGGCTTGACTTTATCCCGCTGCCGGCACTGTATATGGGTGCCATTAATATGCATGCAAAGGCTTTCGTGTCCTGCCGTCAGCTAAAAAACAGATAACATCAGGCTTAAGCTGACTTTTATTTTGTTTTGTTCTCGTTATGTATTACCTTTGCATTGATTTGAAAACTAAAGAAATATGACAACGCTTTATCTTGTAAGGCACGGCGAGACTGTGGACAACGCAAACCACATCATGCAGGGACAGACGCAGGGCGAGCTTAACGACAAAGGACGTGAGCAGGCCCGCGAACTGGCTGTGCAGATGTCATCCGAGCATATAGATGTCTTTGTGGCGAGCGATTTGTGGCGTGCTGTTGAGACATGTAGAATATTGGCAGAGCCTTACGGGGCTGAAGTTATTACCACGGAACTGCTCAGAGAACGCGACTGGGGCAGCTTTACCGGACGTTACATACCTGACTTGAAGGATGTTGAATGGCCTGATGACATAGAGACAATTGACGCTTTGAAATCAAGGGCAAGGCGCTTTATTGATTTTATACGTGAAAATTTTCCTGAAAAGAGAGTGCTTGCCGTTGGGCATGGCATTATAAACAAGGCCATTCAGGCTGTGTTTTATGACAAGGAAATGAAGGATATTGCGCCTATGCGCAATACGGAGGTAAGACAGCTGATGCTTTAGTCTTGGCAGGCTATAAGTCTGCCGGGTGCTTATGTCAGTCCATCTGATTGTTGCCTGTTGCCGTCAGATGTTCTCCGTAGGTGCAGTATTGTCTGTATTATGCGATTGCATAAGGCGCTGATTACGGCAAAATACATAGGACCGACGAGGATTTCTCCTGTCGGTCCTGGTGTTTTTGGACTGTTGAAGACCATGTATCTTGCTGTTTAAGAAGTAGTCTTTATTGTAGGAATTGCAGATTTCAGTCCTCAACAGTCACTTATTTTGTTATCAGTTTTAATGTTTCTTCCTCTTGTCGGCAGCATTACTCTTTGTTAACGTCCCTGTTTGTTGTTTATGTTTGCGGCAAATTATTCTGTCGTGTCAATGATGCCGGGCTCATGCTGTTATTATACAGTCTGTTTGCATGGCTTTGCTTTTATCTTCGTCCGCCAAAGTGTCTGCCGCTGTTTCCGCCAGATGAGCTTTTTCGGCTGCTGCTTCCGCTGCTCTTAAATGAGCGTGTGGGAGTGCTTCTGTTTCCGCTGAAGCTCTTGGTTGACCTCTGTGGACTGAAAGTATTGTTGGGAGTCTTAATCTGGCGGCTGATGCCTTGCCTCCTATTCCCGTTGAAGTTCATGCTTCCGTTGCCGTTTGGTCTCGGCCTTGCTGTTGTCCGCGTACTGCTTTCACGGTTGTTCCTTCTGAAACTTTTTTGTCCCTTCAGGTTGCTTCCGTTGATGTTCCCTTTTACATTCTGAATGGTTTTTATGTTTTCTGGTCTGCGGTTGAAGTTGCGGCCCCATCCGTTTTCTCTTGGCCGCCTGTTGTCTCTGTCTCTTCCGGAGAAAGCACCTTTATGGCCTCTTCCGTAGTCGCCGCGGTCAAATCTGTCTCTCATGCCGTGGCCTCTGTTTATACTTCCGTGGTTAAACGTACGCCCTTTATACCAGCTGCATCCTCCGTTATGGTGCCAGCTGTGGCCTCCGCGATATGATATGTATACAGTCGGACGGCTGAAGTAGAAGTAGTCGCGTCGTGGATAGCGGGCGTAAATTGCAAAGTGCCATACTCCAGAAGTCCAGTAAAGCGGGCGGTAGAAGTATGTTGCGGCGCAGAATGCCCTGTATTGCCAGTCGAGCAGAATGTAGCTGAAGTCGAGGTTGCGTTGTGTCCAGTATGTGCCGTACAGGTCATCGTATGTGTTGATGCTCATCAGATAGTCGAGATTCACCTCGTATGCTGCATCATATTGCTCCTCGTTCAGGTTCAGCTCATAGGCCATTTTGTCCGTCAGAAACAGTGCCTGTTCGCGTGCCTGACTATAACTCATCGCCTTTGTTGCGGTGGTGAGTGTCAGCAGGGTTGTCAGTATTATTATAAACTTGTTCATGTCAAAGCCTTTCTGTTTTCTTTTTAACCGTATGCAAAGAAAGCTATAATTATTCATATGTAAAAAGGTTTTTCCCTAACTTCAAGGGGGAAAATCCCTATTTTGTGTTTATTCTGCATATAGATGCCGTATTTTTACGTTATATTCAGTGCTGTTTTTATATCTGATGGTGTGCCGTAAATTCTTTATTTAAAGACTGATATAAGTCTTTTGAATGGTAAATGTAATATTTTTTAATAAATGGCGTTATATATTAAAATTTGTTTTTGATGAAATCATTATTACTCGCTTTATTATTATTGTCATCTGCCGGTCAGGCTTTTTCACAAGGATGGGAAGAAGACAAGCCTGAGAAACTGCGTCTCGACAAGGGACTTAAATATAATGTTGAGATGCAGGCTGACTTCTCTTCTGGAAGTACGCCGCTTTGGCTCAATGCCAACAGATACGGACTTAGCTCGCTCGACGAAACTAACGGATATGTCAGGGCTGGTCTGTTCAGGCCTTTGCGCACTGATTCGGCCAGACGGTGGGGGGTAGGCTATGGCGTAGATCTTGCCGTGCCTTATAATTATACAAGCAATTTCGTTGTCCAGCAGGCTTTCGTTGAGGCCCGTTGGCTTCATGGAGTGCTTACCGTTGGAAGCAAACAGTATCCAATGGAACTGAAGGACGACCGTCTGAGCAGCGGTTCGCAGACGTTCGGCATCAACGCAAGACCTGTGCCACAGGTGCGTTTGGCTCTGCCTGATTATTGGACTCTGCCTTTTGCCAACGGTTGGCTGCACCTAAAGGGACATATTGCCTACGGAATGATGACCGATGACGGATGGCAGCATGACTTTACAGGAAAGAAGAGCAAATATGCCGACAATGTGCTGTATCACAGCAAGGCTGGATATTTGAAGTTTGGAAATGAGAATTTCTTTTGTCCTTTCTCGTTTGAACTTGGACTTGAGATGGCTTCAACTTTCGGCGGAACGTCGTATCTTCCTGACGAAAATGGAGGCATGACAGCCATAAAGGGCGACACCGGTTTCAGTGCATTCTGGAATGCTTTTATTCCAGGCGGAGCAGATGTTGGCGAGACTACTTATCAGAACGCTGAAGGCAATCAGGTAGGAAGCTGGCTCGTGCGCCTTAACTGGGAAGAGGATTTGTGGCGTTTCAGCATCTATGCCGACAAATATTTTGAAGATCATTCAGCCATGTTCCTGGTTGACTATGACGGATATGGCGAGGGAAGCGAGTGGCAGGAAAAGAAGAAAAGCCGCTATCTTCTGTATGACTTTAAAGACATTATGCTTGGTGCAGAGTTCAGAATGAACTATGACAGATGGGTGAACGGCGTGGTGTTTGAGTATATTTATTCGAAATATCAGAGCGGTCCTATTTATCACGACCATACAAGTACGATACCCGACCATATTGGCGGCAAGGATAATTTCTATAATCACGGAATGTATACAGGCTGGCAGCATTGGGGACAGGTGATGGGCAATCCGCTTTACCGTTCGCCGCTGTATAATTCTGACGGCACGATATGTGTGAAGGACAACCGCTTCATGGCTTTCCATCTCGGTATAGACGGATGTCCTATTGAGCGCTTTACATATAGATTGCTGGCTTCGTGGCAGGAAGGCCTGGGTACTTATGACGACCCGTATGGCAAGAGCCGCCACAATTTCAGCTTTATGCTTGAGGGACAATACGCCTTTGGCGGCAAACTGTTGAAAGGATGGAGCGTTAAGGGAGCCTATGGCATGGATCTTGGCAGCATACTTGGCAACAATTACGGATTTCAGTTGACGGTGGCAAAGACCGGACTTCTTAATTTATAATTACGTATATGAAGATGAAACATTGTTACATAAATATTTTTATAGCTTTTGTTGTTTCCATGATGTTTGGGGCGTGTGAGATACGGACGCTTGACAATGGCGACCTTGACGGTATGTGGCATTTGACGCGAGTAGACACGCTGGCCACGTCGACCACAGCAGATCTTGGCAATGAGCGAATCTACTGGTCGTTTCAGGCTAGGCTGTTGCAGCTCGATGATAAGTCGGGGATGCATCAGAGCCTGTTGATGAGGTTTGAACATAATGGTGCCACCCTGCGCCTTTACGATCCTTATGTCTATGACCGTGAAAATGGTGACAAGCCCCTTGAGGACATTACGCTGCTTAATCCTTTTGGAATTGTGGCGCCTGACGAGACGTATACCATAGAAAGTCTTAGTGGAAACAAGATGATATTGTTGTCGGGTACTTATCGTATGTATTTCAAAAAATTGTAGTCAGGGTATAAACTTGTACTCCGTAAGATACAAGTGTAAATATTTTATCTGTGGTTTTGGGCCACCCTATTTGAGGGTTTGTGGGATATATACAATGGGCGCCACGCTTTTGGGTGATGTAAATTATAATTATTTGATATCTGTGGCATGAGCCGAGTGCTGTGATTTTGATGTTTCTTGAATTTAGTATTTTGAACATTAAAATGGCATTTGCAGGCGGCTCATGCCACATTTTTATTTTTATGCAGTAATGGCTGCAGCGACATGTTTATCTTATCTTTATTTTCCGTAGCTTGTAAAAGATTGTTTCCTGCATCTTAAGAGGTGATGTCATACAAACAAAAAAGCGTCCATTCGCATTGCAAATGGACGCTTTTAATAATCTTGATGATATTTGTTTAACTTTTAACTCTCTCAGAAGCAACTTTAATATCGCCTACGTGCGAATGCTTTCTCATTATTATATAGTTGAGCGCAAGGTTCACGCCGATGTATATTAACACGTCTATGATAAACACAGCAGTGTTGCTCATTGCCATAAGCATGAAGTGGTTGGCTGCAACATAAAATACAGCCAATAGCAATATTGCTACAAGAGCTTTGTGCTGAGTGCATCCGGCACTCATAAACTTATGGTGAATGTGTGTCTTGTCGGCAGAAAAAGGCGACCTCTTGTGGTAAATCCTCATCATGAAGACCCTGACAACATCAAACATGGGTACCAGAAGAAGGGTAAAGGCTATGATGAAGTCGAACTTGTGGTGAGACATCACAGCCGTATTGTTCATAGAATATTTTATACATAGAAAACCGAGCAGGTAACCCAGCGTAAGGCTTCCTGAGTCGCCCATGAATATCTTTCGGTTGTTCTCAGCCGATCCGAACAGGTTGAAGTACATAAATGCCACAAGCACACCTATCAGGCCTGCAATCAGTATAGAATAGCTCCATACGTTCTGAACGATGAACATATAGAGAAAACCAGACAGGGCTATTATTGACAAACTGGCCGCAAGGCCGTCTATTCCGTCAATAAGGTTGATGGCATTGTCGATAAACACAATAGTAAGCACCGTCAGCGGAAAACCTATATAATAAGGAATCTCATGAATACCGAAAAAGCCGTACATATTGTTGATATACAGTCCTGACAAAGGCAGGGCACAGGCTGCGATAATCTGCACGATAAACTTGATGAGCGGCGAAAGCCCCAAAATGTCATCAACTATGCCCATTACATATATCATCAGCATGCTCAGCAGGAAATAAATGCTCCACAGGTTGATTGTTACCTGCTTGTCGGTAGTGTTGATTACATACAACGCTGCGGCAAACGACAGCAGCATGCTGGGCATGAAGGATATTCCTCCAAGCCGCGGAATGGCGTTGTGATGTATTTTTCGTGCGTCGGGTATGTCATAAAGCTTACGCGACTTGCAGAAGTTAAGTATCAGCGGGATAAACAAAAAACCGCATATGGCACTGATGATGAATACCCCGATAATGCATAATATGTAGATGTTCATAAGATTTCGTTAGTGCGATTACTTTTTATAAAACCCTAATAATCTTAAAATATTGCATGACTGGATGAATTTATTTTAAATTTATATGACATTTATGCTGTCCAAACTGATGAAAACATTATTTTATCAGTTGATATAATATTTCCATTATTCCTCTATCCGTCATACTTTGTGCTCATAATTTACTTTTTGCATACTTCATTATATGCAATATGGTATAAAATTAATACAGAATGTTTTGTTTATGCAAAAATATAATTAGTTTTGCACAAATTACGGATGTATACAAGTTTACTTAATTAGATTTATGAGTAAAATCATTTTTACGATTTTGAGTTTGTTTGCATTTATGGTTGCAAATGCACAGGTGTGGGACGGTACAGCAAAGGCTTGGACAAAAGGAAGCGGAACCGAAGCAGACCCGTATCTCATTGAGACAGGAGAAAACCTGGCTTATCTGTCAGAGACTGTTACTGCCGGAGAAACTTATGAGGGTGTGAACACTATGCATCATGATAGTATGAGCGTGAATTTTGTCCGATTTGTGCATACCTTCCCCTTACCCCACAATGCGACTTGAGGCAATACGCAGATTAAAACCATAAGGAACGGACTTTATCCGAATCCAGTTTTGAAAGGTCTTGCATAAGCCCGGTTTTCAGTATAGATATTCAGCACGTATTGCCTTGCTGTCATGATCCACTTGGCAGGTACGGAGATGAAGCTGAAGACAAAAGCCTTTATGCGACTCGTTTCCTTGAGCCCGAAAGCCTTGGTGTCAAGCTTGCTAATGATGGTCTTATAGAAATTGTGTATCAATGCCGTAAGCAGAAGGAATACAGTGTTCTCTGACATGAACGACTTGGGGAGCCTGTTCCAGCCGAATCCGTTGTTCATATCATCGAATATACGCTCTTTGCCCCCACGCTTGTTGTAAAATTCGACGATGTCTCTTGTTGATGAGTCATAATCGTTGGTAAGAATGCATCTGTAGGTGTATTCACCTTCCCACAAGTCAAGCTCTCCATCCATGCGCTTTTGTCTCTGAATGACAAGACGATAGCACTTGCCTTCCCATTTCTCAACAAGAATGGAATTGAGTTCAAACTGGATGCCGTTGATTTCCTCCGTCTTCCATCCCCTCAGTGAAAACAAGTCATCGTAGAGCGAACTGCATCTGTTGGCGCGGATGTAGAAGTGCGTGCAATGCTTCTCTATCTCACTGACAATTTCCTTCGAGCACGAACCACAGTCGGCTCTGAAGCGATTCACACGGATGCTGTTGGCTTCCAGTAGGGCAAAGAATCTCTTGTGGGTCTCAGCCTGATAAAAGCGCACATTTGTGTTGCCATCGCTGTTCTCGACATAGACAATCATGTCACCGATGACATATACGCCAGGTCTGTAGCCGAGGAACTTCTTGTATGTCGGTTTTGCATCATACTTCTCTGTTTCAAGGAACTGATGGTCGAAATCAACATCGTAGGTTTCCACCTCATTCAGTTCACCAGTGGAAACCAAGGGCTGTACTGGTATCCGATGATACTGCGGCATCTCTGACCAAGTGTCTGGTCGATAATAGGTGAAAGCATGGAGTCAAATTGCTCCATGATTGAAAAAATTCCTCCAAAAGGTGTGAGTTTTTCAGATTTTATTTGTACCTTTGCCATGTCTTGTTACGATTTACGCTTGTTTTGATTTGCAACACTAAGATAAGTCAAAAACGGCAGACGAGATGAAGAGCGATGACTTCCTGTATGCGCTTGACAACGGACAAAACGTATGGAAGAAAGACGCAAACGGCATCAATAATGGATTTCCGCTACTAAGCTGGCAAGATGAAAGTACTGTATCTGTAGGCTCAGTCTTGCAGGAAGACAAAATCGGGCTTGTTGTGTCAGGCCATAATGTCTCAGCTTCTGTAGACGGCGCCTGCAGAATTGTGGTAACAGATCTTAGCGGAAAAACAATAGCAGACAAAATTATTGACGGAGGCTCATTGTATGTTCCGGTTAAAGGCCTTTATGTAGTAACGGTCTATGCGAAAGGAAAAAGCGAGAGCTGCAAGATTATCATAAAGTAGCAGACTATGTTGTGAACGCATAAATCAACAAACTGAGATATAATAGATGTCGGCGGACAGAACTTTAGATATGCCGCAAATGAGCGGAAGATGCATCTGGCAAAAAGGAGAATGTTTATCTTTTTCTTTTCCTGTGTTTGTTTGGTGCATATATCTTCTGCCGGCATGAAAAAGATATTTAAGTTAGCATTATAATTTGAAGATGTTTACGGAGCAGCATACTCCGCTATAAAACATCTTAATGATTCATGGACGGTTTATAATATTTTTTTACTGTCCGTTCTTGGCGATTAAAAGCATATTTCTCTTTGTTGAAGGAGAGGTATGCTTTTAATTATACAATAAGAATCTTTCGGTCCGATTTCCTTTGTTTATTATATAAGTCTGTCATCATGTCATAAAAATAGTGATGGCTGTGATCTTTACACGATGAAGTGTTATAACTTTATGCGCAGGTCAAACTGCAACCAAAGATGAACTTTAATAAAGGCAGTGACAACCTGATTTGGATTTAAAAAAAGATTTGGAAACAAATATAGTTTTAACACGGAGAATTGTCAACTAAATCCAGTATACTGCAAACAAAATTAGATACACTGTAAAATATCAAAAATAAACGATTGAGTTTTACATAAAAACTCGGCCATTTACGGTTAAAAAGTGGCCGAGTTACGATG
>VOFE01000439.1_pt1 | contig 72612 bp, 112 predicted proteins | sample 5384071 | NCBI WGS metagenome assembly VOFE01 (sample SAMN12384724, study PRJNA508395) | human gut metagenome | isolation source: healthy gut D | host: Homo sapiens
ACGGTTTTCGCTGACGAACGTGCTCGCCGTCGGCATATCCGACGAGAAGGGCGCGTTCGCGAAGGTGATCCGCGTGCAGAGCGTGGCAATAAGCCCTATCCGCTGGAGATCATGCTGCGGCTGTATCTGCTGCAAAATCTTTACGACCTGAGTGATGAGGCAACCGCAGCAGAAGCAATCGACAGCCGTGCGTTTTCGGATTTCTGCGGCATCGATTCCAGCAATCAGGGTCCAGACGGCGATACCCTTGGCCGTTTTCGCAATCTGCTGATCAAGAACGGATTGCAGGAAAAGCTGTTCTCTCAGGTGGTTGCCGCACTTATGGAACGAGGCCTCATTCTGAAAAAGGGAACGATAGTGGATTCCACCATCATTTCCGCACCATCTTCTACCAAAAACAGTGAGAAGAAGCAGGATCCGGATGCACATCAGGTGAAAAAGGCAATACCTGGTACTTCGGTTATAAGGCACATATCGGTGTTGACAAGGACAGCGGACTGGTTCATACCGTGGAGGCGACATCAGCCAACGTCCATGATGTCACAAAAACATCAAAGCTGCTGACCGGAGAAGAAGAGGTCGTTTACGGTGATAGCGGTTATCTCGGTGCGGGAAAACATGATGATGCGATCATCCGCAACAAGGCTGGCCGCAAAATCAAATACAGAATCAATCGCCGGCCATCCCAAGTGAAGAAACTGAGCAAAAGCGGCCAGTATGCCGCAAAGAAAGCAGAACACGCAAAGTCCTCTGTCCGTGCGAAAGTAGAGCACGTATTCGGTGTTGTCAAGAAACAGCTGCGTTTCCGAAAAACACGATACCGAGGCACGGAGGGCTTAAAGGCTGCCGGGATAGGAAGCGTAGAGCAGGTAAGAGAAAAGCTGCTGGCCAGCGTTTCACAGAACGAGGGGCTATTCGGCGGAGAGGGCAAGCCTGTTTGGTTATTCTGCGCGTGAGCAAGGATAACGGGTATACGTGGGGATATGTTTCGGCGGCGAACTTCCCGGAGAGCGGCGAGGTTCGGGTGACACTGCCCTACCCGCAGGGCGCGCCCAAGGATACGCCGAAGGAAAACTACAGGGTATATCACATGTTCACGGAGGACATCAACGGGCACAAGGCCGGAGAGATCGAGGAATGCCCGTTGAGAAAATCAATGAGGGCTGGTCGTGACGCTGCACGGACTTTCCCGGTTATGATCGCGTGGACGCCGGTGGACGAGACGGCGAAGCCGACCGCTGAGCCGACGAGCGCACCGACTGCGGCACCGAGTGCGGAGCCGACGGATGCGCCGGACACGCAGCCTGGAGGCGACGGCAGAAACCTGCGCACGCCGTCAAAGCCGGTCGTAGATGCACCGAAAACCGGGGACAGCGGCGTGCATTTCCTGTGGATTGCAGCCGTGCTTCTTTCGGGCAGCGTGATTACGGCGCTTGCATTTGTAAAGCGTAAAAGCAGTAAGAGTAGAGAGCTCGGTGGGGTCAAAGCCTGCCGGGCTCTTTTTGAAAATTTTGAAAAGTTTCCCTTTTTCAGGGAAACTTTCTGCGTTTTGGGGATTAGTGAGGGGACTTTCGGCGGGGCGGCCTTGCAGGCGGAATTTCAGCGCAGTTTTCCGGCGGAGCGGGCGAGACGCCGGCGCTTTGTGCGGAACTGCGGGCGGGGCGGGTGGGGCGGACGCCGCGGGCCGGAACGCCGGGGGAAACTAAAATTTTTGGACGGAGGTGGTCATCCATGCAGGAGCAGACGGCGCTGGAGGGGTTCCGGCAGCTGGCGTTCGGCGACATCCGCGACGCGGTGAAGCTGCTGCGACGAGCTGAATACCCGAGCGCTGCGGAAAATGAATCTTTTCGCGGTGTCGGAGATCCGCAGGCCGAAGGGCGGCGGGATGGAGATCCGGTTTTTCGACCGGCTCGAGGCGCTGCGGCTTTGCCCCAAGCGAGCTGGAAAGTGCGGACGGCGGCGCGGACGGGCTGCTGCTGGGCGATCGAGGCCGGGCGGCGGCGCTCGGGGAAAAGGATGGAAAGGGCGGTGCGCAGCCGTGAGGGCGATGCCGTTTTCCGAAAAGCAGATGCGCGTGCTCTGCTGGTGGGGCGAAAAAGCCCGCACCGGGAGAAAACGGCCGTCATCTGCGACGGCGCGGTGCGCAGCGGCAAGACCATGTGCATGGCGGCTTTCGTTTTTCCTGTGGGCGATGTCGCGTTTTTTTCGGGCGTGAGCTTTGCGGTGTGCGGCAAGACGATCCGTTCCGTGCGGCGCAACGTGCTCGTGGAGCTGCTGCCGCTTTTGCGGAGCATGGGCTTTGCGGCGCGGGCGCGGTATTCAGGAAAACCTCGTGACGCTGCGCTTTCGCGGGCAGGGAAAACCGCTTTTTACCTGTTCGGCGGGCGGGATGAATCGAGCGCGGCGCTGATTCAGGGCATGACGCTCGGCGGCATCCTGTTCGACAGGTGGCGCTGATGCCGCGGTCGTTCGTGGAGCAGGGCGTTGCGCGCTGCTCTCTGCCGGGGCGCGGCTGTGGTTCAACTGCAACCCGGAGCACCCGCAGCACTGGTTTTACCGCGAGTGGATTTTGAAGGCGGAGAGCCGCAATGCGCTGTACCTGCACTTCACGATGGAGGACAACCCCGGCCTGAGCCGCGCGGTGCAGCAGCGCTACCGGCGGATGTTCACGGGCGTGTTTTTTACAGCCGGGTTCATCGAGGGGAAATGGGTGGCGGCGAGCGGGCTTATATACCCGTTTGCGCCGGAACTTTTGTGCGCTGCGCCGCCGGCGGGGGCGAGCGCTACGCGGTTTCGATCGACTACGGCACGGTGAACCCAACCTCGATGGGACTTTGGGCGCACAGCGGCGGCGTGTGGTACCGCATCGACGAATACTACTACGACGCGCGGCAGGTGGGGCAGCGCCGTACCGACGAGGAGCATTTCCGCGGTTTTCTGCGCCTTATTGAGGGCCGTGCGCCGGAGACGGTAGTGTGCGACCCCTCGGCCGCGAGCTTCATCGAGCTGCTGCGGGGCCAGGGCTATGCGGTGACGCCGGCGAGAAACGACGTGCTCAACGGCATCCGCGCGACGGCGACGGCGCTGAAGAGCGGGCGCATCTGCCTGTGCGCCTGCTGTGCGGACACGGTGCGCGAGCTTTCGCTCTACCGCTGGGCGGACGACGGCGCGCGCGATGTGCGGTGAAGGAAAACGACCATGCGATGGATGACATCCGCTATTTCGTCTCGACGGTGCTCCCCGAGCGGGCAGTTTGCCCTGCGCGGTGGAGCGCCGGACGGGCGGGGAAGGAGGAGCTTTGGGCTTTCTGAAAAAAGGGAAAAAAGACCGCCGTTTCGGTGCAGACGCAGGGCGACTGGGCGCCGGTGCTGCCGGTGGCGGCGGGCGAGCGCAGGTTTTACAGGGCGCTGCGCGAGCAGTGCCGATCATCGACGCGGCGATCTTCAAGCTCGTGCGCCTTGTGGGCGGCTTTCGGGCGCTCTGCCCGGACAGGCGCGCTGAGGCGGCGCTCGCGCGCTTTGCAGACGGTGCCAGTGAACGGTATGAACCGCAGGGCGGACAGCTTCATTTCGACGTATTTCGAGCAGCTTTTGACCTACGGCAACGCGGTCGGCGAAATCGTCGTCGCGGACAGGGGAGATCGGGCGCTGTACAATGCCGCGCTGGAGGATCTCGAGATCCGGCTCGTGTCGCCGCTTGAATCGGGTGTGTTTGTGGTGCGGAGCACGGGGACGGAGCCGTGCCGGTATCCGGAGCTGATTTTGTCCTCAGCGCTGAACCCGCCGCCGGGCAGCGCGGGGCACGTCGATTTTGAAGAGCCTGCCGTTTGTCAGCGAGGTTCTGCTGCGCATTTACCGGACGATCGGCATCAACTGGGAGCGCATGGGCAACGTGCGCTTCGCCGTGACCTGCAAGAACGAGGGTTATGTGAACGCGGGCGACCGCGCCGGGCAGCTCGCCGAGGAGTGGAGCCGCGCGATGCGGCCCGGCGTGAGCGATTTCGTGGCGGTGGGCGACGTTTCGATCCGCGCGATCGGGGCGGACGGGCAGCAGATGGAGAGCGACGTGCCGGTGCGGCAGATGCTCCGAGCAGATCGTCGCGAAGCTCGGCGTGCCGCCGTTCCTTTTTGGGGCTTTCGTGGTCCTCGACGGAACGCATGTCGAGTCAGCAGGCGGACATGCTCACGAGCGAGCTGACCGCGTACCGGCGCATTTTTGGAGCCGGTGCTTTTGAAGATCTGCCGCACGTGGCTCCGGCTGAACGGCTTCTCCGGACGCGGTTGAGATCGACTGGGACGAGATCACGATGCAGGACGAGGTGGACCACGCGTACGCGGCGTACCTGATGGCGCGCACGGCGGCGCTGGAAAAAGAGGGCGGGCCGGGCGGCTGCCTGAAGAAGGAGGGGTTCAATGAACGGCATAATTGAAAAGGGCGCGGGCTCTGCGGACAGCGGCGCGCTCAGGCATCAACCGCTACACGCGCCGCCCGTACAAAGCGGAGGAGGTGTACACATTTTTCTGTCGTGCTCTGCGACAACGAGGTGGACCGCGACTACGAGTGCTTCACGCGGGGCGCGCTCGAAAAGCTGGCGGTGCTCTTTGAGGGCAAAACAGGACTGCTCGACCACGAGCGCACGAGCCGCGGGCAGTCGGCGCGCATCTATGCGGCGCAGGTGAAGGATTTTTTCCGGAAAAGCGGACCGCGCGGCGAGCCGTACGCCCAGCACGGCGCAGGCGTACGTGCCGCCGAAAAATGCGGAGACGGCGGCCTTTATCGAAGTCGATCGAGAGCGGCATCCGCAAGGGAGGTGAGCGTCGGCGCGCGGTCGCAAGCGCACGTGCTCGGTCTGCGGCGCGGCGGACTGCGCGCACCAGCGCAGGCGGCTCTACGACGGGGAGCGCTGCGTGCGCATTCTCGACAGCCGACCGACGCGTACGAGTTTTTCGTTCGTCGCGGTGCCGGCCCAGCGCGCGGCGGGCGTTGTGAAGCGCTTTTCCGGCATGCCGGAGAGCAGGGAAGGATCGGCTCGGTCGGCGCGCTTTTGAAAGCGCGCTCGAAGCAGGGGACGCGCCCGCGGCACTGGACGGCAGCCTGACGGCGGGCTGCGCGCGCTCGAAGCGTGCGGCCTGCGGCGACCGCTACCGCGAGACGCTGAGCGCGCACATCCGAAAAACTGAGCGCCGTCGCACAGCCGGAGATCGGCGCGGCGCTTCTCGATTCGATCGTTAAGGGACTTTCGATCGAGGGACTTGAAGGAGATGGCGCAGGCGCTGCACCGCATGGCGGGTGCGAAGATGCCGGTCACGCCGCAGCTTGCGGGAAGAAGCGCGGAAAAACCGAAAACGCGGCGGACGACCGCGCGTTTATATCTGAAGGAGAAGAAAATCGATGGCATTTGAAAACATCACACTCGAAAAGGGCATGTACGGCGTGCCCGGCAAGAGCTTCACGCAGGTGCTCGAGGAGCTCGATGATTCGCACAATTACGCGGGGACGCCGATGGCGGCGCTCGACGCCTACCAGCGCCAGCTCAAGCGCTTCGGCATCAAGGTGAGCGGCCCGGGCTGCGACACGGTGGAGAAGTTCTTCACTTCTTCACAGAGCGCGGCGCTGTTTCAGGAATACGTAGGCCCGCGCGGTCAAAGCAGGGCATGGAGATCGTGAACCACCTGCCCGACATGGTGGCGACCGTCACGATGGTGAACGGGCTCGATTACCGCACGATTCAGGCCCGACCGGGAGAGCGAGAAGACCGCCGACCCGGTGAAGGAGGGCGAAAAGCTGCCTGAGACAGTCATTAAGACAGGCAGCTCGCTCGTGACGCTCCACAAGCGCGGGCGCTTGCTCTCGAGCTCGTACGAGGCGCTGCGCTTCCACAAACTCGACCTGTTCACGGTGATGCTGCGCCAGATTGGCGCGTACATCGCGCGCCAGCAGATGAACGACGCGGCAAATGTGCTCCTGAAGGGGACGGAGGCACGGAAAGCACGGGCATCACGGTGAAAACGCTCGGCGGCGCCGACCTACGACGATCTTGTCGCGCTTTGGGTGCGCTTTCCCCGTACAGCCTGACGACGCTGCTTGTCGGGGACGGACGCCTTGCAGGCGCTTTTGAAGCTCGCGGAATTTAAGGACGCGCAGGCGGGCCAGAGCTTTCATGGCACGGGCAGGCTGATCACGCCGCTCGGCGCAACGCTCGTGCACGTGCCGGCGATGGACGGCAAGACGCTCATCGGCCTCGACAAGAGCTGCACGCTCGAGATGGTGCAGGCGGGCGAGGTCATCACCGACTACGACAAGCTGATCGACCGCCAGATGGAGCGCGCGGGCATCAGCGCGATCACGGGTTTCGCGCAGCTTGTGGCCGATGCGGCGCAGGGCCTTGCCTATACGGCGGGCTGAGTTTTTCCCTGCTTGCCGCTTCGCTGCGGCGGGGCGGCATGCCCGGGGACTTACAGCCTGAGAAAGGAGCGGTGAAAATGGACGGAGATGCTGTGCTCGCGCGGCTTGTGCTTTTGACGGAGGACGACCGCACGGCACTTTTGGAGACGCTCGCGGGCGATGCGGTGCGCGTGCTGGAAAGCCGCCTGCACTGCACGGAGGCGGAGAAGGCGGCACAGGCACAGGCGCTCGAGGCCGCGGCCGCGCGTATGCTGCGTATCAGCTCGCGCTGGTCGACGCCGCGTGCGCGCCGGACAGCCTGACCGCCGGAGACGTGCGCGCCGAATACAAGAACAACTGCGCCCGCGCGCTCGAATACTACAGGGCGTGCGCCGCGGCGGTCTGCGGCCTGTCCGACGGCGGCTTTACTTTGGCGGGGTGCGTGCATGGGAAGGATGACGCGGCTGTTCCGCCGGGCCGGGCGGGTCGAGGTGCGCGTGGACAGGACGGTCTACAAGCGCCGCGGCGTCGTTTTGCGGCCGCGCGGGGTGCGGAGACGGCGCCCGACTTGCGGCACTGCGGAAGCGTTCCGTCGCCGCTCTACCGCTACTTCGGCGATGCGGCGGAGCTGCTCGCCGGCGGGGAAGCGACGGTGCAGACGGCACTAGGGTCTGTACACAGTGCTGGAATGCGCGCCGGTCGCGGGTGTTCGGGGCCGTGTGTATGTGGAGGCGGTTTTGGAGGAAAGGCGGGAGGCACATGACGGGCAGTGAGCTGGCGGGCAGCGCTTCTGGAGCAGCTGCGGGAGGCGCTGCCGCAGGCCGAGTGCGCTGCGTATGACGGGGCGTTTTCCGCAGGCCGGCGCGGCCCATCGTCTGCGTAGGGCTTTTGAGCGAGGCGGTGACGGGCGGCGCGGGGAGTGCGAAGCTCGGCGTTTGGCTGTACACGGCGGCGGGAGATTCGGCCGCGCCGCTTTTTGCGGCGGTCTGCGCGGCTCTCCGCACTGCCGTGTACGGTGCGCAGTGTGGCGCGCGGCGAGACGAGATATGACGGCGCGCTGCGGTGCACGGTGACGCCCTGCACGGTGGAGGCGGCTGTAAACGCGGCGGCGGAGAACCGCGTCGCGGTCGAGATCGGCGGCACCGTCTGCACGGCGGACAGCGTATCGGTGGAGACGGAGACAAAAACGCTGCGGTTTGGCTCGGTAGGTGAGGAAAGGCCGCACACGCTCGCCGCAGGGGAGACCGTGTACCGGCTGACGGTAGCGGGGCTTGCGGCGCCGGAAGCGGTGTTTGCGCTCGAGAGCTTTGCGGTATGCGCGGCGGGCGTGCGGTATGCGCCGTGCGCGTGGAAGCGGCGCGGTGCGGGCAAAGCGGTGATTGAGGCCGGCGGTATGCAGCCCGCGGAGGCAGAAACGGAGGCGGGCGCATAGTATGAAGGATGAGGAGAAGCCGGCGCGGGCGCTCGCCGATGCGCCCTGCGCCGGGCGGAAAAGAATGACGGATGGGCTGGTGATGGATATGGCGAACTTGATGGCGATGCGGTTTGGCGCGTTTGAATTCCCGGTAAACCCGGCGGAGCTCAAGGTGGCGCACAGGGCGCTGCTGCGCGAGAGCATTGCGCCCGGCGGCGCGGAGCAGGTGCAGCGCGTCGGCGCGTACAAAAGGCGCGTGAGCGGGAAAGGGTATTTTACTGGCGAGACGGCGATGGCGGATTACCTGCGCCTCGAAGCGCTGTTCGGCACGGTGCAGACGCTGTTTCTGCCCGGCAGGGCGCCGTTTGAGGCAGTGCTGAGCGAGCTCGCTGCTCGGCGTGGAGGCGAAGCAGTCGTCGGCTACAGCTTCCAGTTTGTCGAGCCAGGCGCGCGCCGTCGGGCTTTCGGGCCGCACCTATAGGGCGCGCGGCGGCGAAAGCCTGTGGGATTACGCGTATTTTTCGGGCGTTCCGATCGACGCGCTGGTAAAGGCGAACCGGCACATCGCGTGTATCGGCGCGCGCTGCAGGAGGGCGAGGTGCATATTCCGTGAGGTCGTTTTTCGACGCCGGACGGCGCGGAGCTGATGGCGGGGCCGCCCGCCGGGCTGACGCTGAAGCGGGACGCGGACGCGCCGGCGGACAGCTTGGAGCTTTTTCTTTGCGTTCGATTTTCCGGCGGAACTTGCGCCATGCACGGCACGGCTCGAATACAGCGGCGAGGCGGTGTTTGACGGCATCGTGGACGAACAGACGGTGCGCTTTGAAAAGGGGAGAAATCGACGTTCTTTTCGCTGCGCAGCCGGGCGGCCCTGCTGCTCGACAATGAAGCCGGAGCCGGGAACGCTCCGCATGCCCTCGCTGCGGCTGATGGAGCAGCGGCTTCTGCGCCCGCTCGGCCTTTCCGCCGAGGGCGGGGAGACGGGCGCGCGGCAGGGCGAGCTCGTCATTGAAAAGGGCACGAGCTGCTGGGCGGCGCTGTGCGCCTTTCGGAGCGATTTTGGACGTTACGCCGTATGAAACGCGCGCGGGAAAGCTGTGCTTTTCGCCGCGCATACCTGGAAAACGCTGGCGCTGCCGAATTTAGTTTCGCTCGAAAAGCGGCGGCTGCCGTCTGCGCAGATCAGCCGCGTCGTGGTGCAGAGCACGCGCACCGGCGCGTACAGCGCGGTTTTCGACAATCCGACGGCGGGCGGCGTACAGCGCGTGCGCTACCGGGCGGCGGATGCGGGGACCTCCCGGCGGAGATCTTCGCGGCCGGCGAGCGCGCGGCGCTTTCCGTGCGCCGTCTGCGCGCGGGCTTTGTGGACGCGGAACCGGGTGATATTTGCAGCTTTTTGCAGCTCGGCGAGGCGTGCGCAGGTATGCGGCTCCGCGCCATGCGCTACAGCCTGACGCACGGCACGGAGGAGACGGGCTTAGTGTTTGAGCCGGGCGAAAGCGCCGGATAACCGGCTGTGCGGGCGCTGCGGCGCCGGGGATGGGGCAGGCATGAAGTTTAAAAGGAAAGGGATGGAGAAACCAATGGATTTTTTGGCGGAACGGGCGGACGGCGGGCGCAAAAACAGGCGTTGTGACGACGGGGGGCGGAAATCGCGGTGCGCACCGATATGGAGCGCCGCGCGCCGGTCGTCGCCGTGCCGTTCGGCATGGCCGTGTGTGTGCCGCAGGGCGAAAAGGTCGTCATGCTGCCCGAAAGCGGCGTCTGCCTCGGCACGGTCAACGGCGCGGCGGGGCTGAAGCCTGGCGAGGTGCGGCTGTTTTCGGCGGGCGGCGCGGAGATTTTACTGCGCGCGGACGGCGCAGTCGTCATCAACGGGCAGGTGTTTCCGGGAAAGGCGGCGGGCGATGGAGATTAAGGTGCGGGACGGTGCGGTCTGTCTGAACGGCCTCGGCCTGCCCGAGACGCTTTCAGGGCTTGACGCGCTCTTGCAGCGCGCCTACAACAGGCTGAACGCGGTGCGCGGTGCGTTCCGGTACGACCGGACGCTCGGCAGCCGCCTGCCGCGGGCGGCGCTCTCCGGCAGGCATGCGCCGGAGGAGGCGCTCGGCCTTGCGCGCGAGGCGCTTGCGGACTGCCCGGAGCTTGAGGCGGTGCGCGCCGAGGTTTCGGCGGACGCGGTGGCGGTATTTCTCGAGACGCCGCTCGGCGCGGGCTGTGTGACGGTGAACAGGATAGGAGAGGGAGAAAAGCATGACGTATGAAGAAATCCGCGCGCGCATGGCGGCGGAATATGCGGCGCAGGCGGGCTTTGCGCCGGACGACGCCCGGACGCCGGCATCCGCATCCGCGTGCTGGCGGGCGAGATTTACACGGCGCTCTGCATGCTGGAGACGGTGAGAGCCGCGTCGTTCCCGCAGACGGCCTCGGGTGAGGCGCTCGAGCTGCACGCGCTGGAGCGCGGCCTCACCCGCAAGCCGGCCGTGCGCGCCGAGGGCGTACTGACCTTTTTTCGCGCGAAACGCCCCTGAGCTACGATGCGGAGATCCCGAAGGGGACGGTGTGCGCCGCTTCGGCGGGTGCGGCTGAATTTGAGACGACGGCGCCCGCCGTGCTTGCGGCGGGGACGCTCGAGGTTTCAGCGCCCGCGCGGTCGGTGGCGGGCGGCAAGGCGTTCAACGCGGCGGCCGGTGCAGTCGATACGCTGGTGACGCCGCCAGCGGGCATCGAGGGCGTGACGAACAGGGCGGCGTTTTCGGGCGGCGCGGACGCGGAAAGCGACGACGCCCTGCGCACGCGGCTGCTCAAAGCTGGAGCGTTCTGCCGAACTGGGACGAATGCGGCGGCCTACCGCACGGCGGCGCAGCAGGTACCGGGCGTCGGCAGCGTCAACGTAGTGCCGCGTGCAAACGGCGCGGGCACGGTGGCGGTCTACCTGTACGGCGACGGCGCGCCGGTGACGGAGGCGGTTGTGGAGGCCGTGCAGGCCGCTCTGGAAGCGATGCGCGAGATCAACGTGGACGTGACGGTCGCGGCGGCGGAGCCGGTGCCGCGCCTCGTGACGGCGTATGTCACGCCGAAACCGGGCGTTGCGTTCGAGGAGGCCAAGACGCTGTGCACGGCGGCTGTCGAAGCGTATTTTGCATCGCTGACGGTCGGCGCGCCGTTTGTGACGGCGGCGGTCTCGGCCGCGGTGATGGGCACGGGCGCGGTGGAAAACTGCGTTTTGCCGGAGAGCATGGCAGATTACACGACGCCCGCCGACAAGATCGCCGTCTCGGGCGGGATCACGATCTTCGAGCGGCAGAGACAGGGGTGACCGGCATGGAAAAATTACGGAACGCATGCGGGCGGCCCCTGCGGGAAACCGGGGCCTGTATTCCGGCGCGGGGAAGATCGTTTCGGCGGAGCTTGCGGCCTACGGCGCGGGGGCTTTCCCTGCTGTTCGGCGCGGTGGAGGCGGTGCGCCGCAACATGCTGGTGGGCACGGCGGACGCGGCGGGGCTCGCGGCGTTCGAGCGCCTGTTCCGGATCACGCCGTCGTCGGACAGCGTGGAGAACCGGCGCGCGATGCTGCTTGAGCGCGGCAGTGTGACGGGAAGCGACAACACGCGCGCGGCGCTCGAGCGGCAGCTTCTCGCCGCCGGCATCCGCGGCAATATCGTGGAGCATTTTGGGGACGGGATCTACATCAACGTGCACGAGGTGCTCGGCATATCGGAAACTGCGGCCGCGGCGGAGGCGGCCGATTTCCTGCCGGCGCACCTGCCCTGCACGCTGGATTTCGGCAAAAATACTTGGGACGCGGTGGATGCGCGGGAGATGACGTTCGCCCAGATGGACCTCAAAAACAGGACGTGGAATGAAATCGATGCGATGTAGGAAGGGAAGGATTTTCTATGGCGGCAAGTGAAAAACGGCGGTGCTGGGGCTTTCGCTCTGGGCGGGGACGGATAAGCCGCGCCGCTCGGATTTTGTGAGCGACAACACGGCGCTCTGAAACGCTGGTGGGCGGGCACCTCGGCGACGGCGATGCGCATCTCGATGCGGCGCGCCGCCAGAGGCTGGACGAGCCCGTGTCTGTGCGCACGTACACGGGGACCGGCGCGGAGAGCCGGCGGCACCTTTTGAGCTTCAGCCCGCGTGCGGTGCTCGTCTTTGCGGCGGATAAAGGGCGCGGCGGGTACACGGGCGCGTATACGAAGCTGTACGCGGCCTACTGGGCGGACGGGCAGGGCAGCCGGGGGCTTTTCGGTCTCCGGCACGCAGCCCACCGTCTTGCAGGAGGCTGCACCGCAGGCGGGCGGCAGTGCGGCGGCGCTGAATGAAAGCGGCGTGACGTATGTGATTGTCGCGTTCCGGTGAAGCCCGGACAGAAAAAAAAAAGCGCCGTCGTGCGGACGGCGCAAAGGGGGGAGCGCACAGCGCTTCCGCCCTTTGCTTATTATTATACCGAAAACGGACCGGGATACGGCTGTATCTTCAAAATGCCGGTCAGGACTGCGTTTCTCCCTTGTCCTCGAGGGAGCGTGACGGTGGCCTCGAAGGCCTCGCCGCCCACGCCGTTTTCATTCGGGCGGAACAGGGAGACGGTGACCGTCGCCCGGCCCGTAGGCGAGCAGGGCGTCGGAAAGCGCGTCGAGCGTCGGCGTTTCCACGCCGTCCACCGCGGTGATGATGTCGTACACCTGCACGTCGGTGCCGTTGAAGCTGCTGTCCGCGTCGATCTCCTGAATCATAAAGCCGGTCTGCACGCTGTACATCGAGGCCTGCATTTCGGTGATCTCGTTGCCCTTGATGCCGAAGCGCACGCGCCCCTGCACGTAGCCGCCGGAGGCAGGTCGTCGATGATGGCCTTGCCGCCGCTCGTCGGAATCGCGAAGCCCATGCCCTCGTACTGCTCGGAAACGATCTTCGCCGAGTTGATGCCGATGACCTGCCCGTACATGTTGACGAGCGGGCCGCCGGAGTTACCGGGGTTGATCGCCGCATCGGTCTGGATGTACGTCATGCCGTTGGAGCTGTATTCGCCGACGGAGCGGTTCAGGCCGGAGACGATGCCGCCCGTGAGAGAGCCGGAGAACTGCTCGCCGCCCGGGTTGCCGATGGCGAGCACCTCCTGCCCCATGACGAGCTCGTCGGAATTGCCAAACTCGGCGGGCGTGTCGCCGCTGCCCTCGATTTTCAGAACCGCGAGGTCGGTCGTCTTATCGTAGCCGACGACGACCGCGTCGTGGAAGGCGCCGTCATTTGTCTTGACCTGTACGGCGACGGACTTCTGAATTTAGGACGACATGGCTGTTCGTGATGATATAGCCGTCCTCCGTCGCGAAGATACCGGTGCCGGTGCCGACGCTGTTCTCCGTGGTTGTGACGACAAGCACTGTGGAGGGCAGCACCTTATTGTAGACCTCGGCTGCCGACATCGGTGCGCCGGTGGGCGTGCTGTTCAGCGCGATGCCCTCGGTATTCGGCACGACCTCGATATCCGGCAGCGCGGGCGCGCTGACCTCGGGCTCGGCGTTTTCCTCGCCGGGGTCGGCGGGCGACGGCTGACTGAAGTCGGAAAGGCGGAGGGCCGGGACGTGGTGAGCGCCGTATAGACGCCGAAGGAGGCGAAGCCGATGACGGAACCGGCAGCAGGACGGACATCACGATGAGCAGCACCCGCAGCCCGGTCGGCATCCGGCGCTTCTGCGCCTGCGGCGGGTTGGGTGCCGGCACGGTGTAGGGGTTCGGCATCGGGACGCCGTAGGGGGTACGGCTGAAACGGCGCCGCGCCGCCCGCGGGATTCTGCCGGGGATGGGCGCGCCGCTTTCCGCGTGAAAAACGGGGGGCGGAGTGCCCGGCGCCTGCGCGCCTGCGCCGAAATCCGCCGTGTTTCCGGTGCTTTCCGCGTGGTGGGCGGGCTGCGCCGCATACGGGTAGGGCATCCGGACTGTCGGGGCGGGCTGCGCGCTGGTGTCCCATTCGGGATCGGCGCGGGCTGTGCGCTGGCGTCCGCGTTCGGGATCGGCGCGGGCTGCGCGCTGGCGTCCGCGTTCGGGATCGGCGCGGGCTGTGTGCTGGCGTCCGCGTTCGGGATCGGCGCGGGCTGTGCTGGTGGTATCCGCGTTCGGGATCGGAGAAGGCTGTGCTGTATCGGGGGGCGAAGCCGGCGACTGCGCTATTTCGCCGCGGTTTTTCTTTTTCCTTATCGAATTCACTCATGGTTCTGACCGTCCTTATGGTTTGATTTGGCGTCGTCCTTGCCGTGGCGCTCCTTTTTCGGGCGCTCAGAGATCACGGCATCCTCCACCGGGGGGCGCTGCTGTAGGCGGGCTTGAGCTTCGGTACCTCGGCCGGCTTCGGGATGTAGAACGAAAACCGCGTGAACTGATCTACGGCCGAGGTGACGGAAATATCGCCGCCGTGCAGCCGGTTAATCGTTTTGACGAGGTACAGGCCGAGGCCCATGCCGTTTTTATCCTGACTTCTCGATTTATCGGTCTTGTAGAATTTCTCGAAAACCAGCGGAAGCTCGTCGGCCTGAATGCCGCTGCCGCTTTTTCAATATCGACAACGACGCGGTCGATGCTGTCGCAGACCGTGAACTTGATGTAGCCGCCGGGGTTTGTGAACTTGACGGCGTTTTCCACGAGGTTGTACACGACCTGATGGAGCAGGTCCTCGTCGCCGTGCACCTGCTTGGGGGCCAGCGCGTCGAGCCCGCGGACGTCGATCTGCTTTTCATCGATACTCTTCTCAAAGGTGAGCACGGTGGAAAGCACCGTTTCGGGAGATATCGAAATCGGCCGGGCGCAGCTTCAGCTCGCCGTTGTCAATGCGGGAGAGGTTGAGCATGGTTTTCACGAGCCGCGAAAAGCCGCTTGACCTCGTCGGAAACGATGCGCAGGTAGTGGCTCTGCCGCTCGGGCGGGATTGTCCCGTCAGAATACCGTCGATAAAGCCGGCGATCGTCGTCATCGGCGTTTTCAGCTCGTGGAGACGTTGGCCACGAAGCTGCGGCTCATGCTTTCGCTGTTCGAGAGCGAATCGGCCATGGTGTTGAAGGAAAGCGCGAGCTGGCCGATCTCGTCGCTCGAGGCGACCGGGACGCGCACCGAGAAATCGCCCTCGCCAAGGCTTCTGGCCGCGGCGGATATCTCTCCGCAGGGGCTTGACGAGCCGGTAGGCGAACAGGCCGACGATGCAGAACGAGGAGGAACGCCGCGGCCGCCGCGATCAGGAACATCTGAAAGGTTGCGAACTGGTATTCGGTGAGCGAGGCGGTATTCATCGCGGCGAACACGCGCCGGACGGCGTCTTTGTCCTCCGCAGAGGTCGCGAGCGGCACGCCGACCACGTAATACGGGTCCTCGTAGATACCGTTGCGCTTGCCGTTCCCGGTAAAGGTGCCGGCCGCGGCGCGTTCCACAGCCTCCTTTGGAACGGATTTGAATGGGACGAACTGCTTGCCGACGCGGTCGGTGCTGTTGGCGAACGCGCCGAGGATCACGTTGCCGTCAAGATCGGTGACGAAGATATCGGCGTCGATATTCAAAGAGAAGGATTTGACAAAGAGGAGGAGAAATGAGGAAACGGCGCTGCCGTTATCCTCCTCGGCGACCATTGAGGCTGTGATGCTGGCCATGGAGGTTGCGCTCTGTGTCAGTATTTTGCGCTTGTCGTTTTTCGTGTATTCGGAAAAGGCGACCATCATCACGCTGCCGAGCACGACAAAACTCGAAAAGACGATGATCATCGTGTTCGAAGGTATTTGCCAAAGAGGGATTTCTGCACGGGGCCTCTTCCTTTCAGTCCTTGACCTCAAACTTGTAGCCGACGCCCCAAACCGTCTTGAGCGCCCACTTGTCGGAAACGCCCTCGAGCTTTCGCGCAGGCGCTTGACGTGCACGTCGACGGTGCGGGAATCGCCGTAGTATTCAAACCCCCACACCTCGTCGAGCAGCTGGTTGCGCGTGAAGACGCGGTTCGGGTTCGAGGCCAGATGGTAAAGGAGCTCCATCTCCTTGGGCGGCGTATCAACCTGCCCGCCCTTGACCTTGAGCTCGTAGTTCGTCAGATTGATCGTGAGGTTCTCGTAGCTGACCTCCTGCGTCCTGAGCCGTTTCCTTTTTGCCGATGCGGCGGAGCACCGCGTTGATGCGCGCGATGACCTCCTTCGCCTCAAAGGGCTTGACGACGTAGTCGTCCGCGCCGAGCTCCAGGCCGAGCACCTTGTCGAACACCTCGCCCTTGGCCGTCAGCATGATGATGGGGCACTGGGATTTTTTGCGCACCTCACGGCACACCTGCCAGCCGTCGAGCTCGGGCAGCATGATATCGAGCAGCACGAGGTCGGGGTTCACCGCGTCAAACATCTGCACGGCGGCCTTGCCGTCATTTGCGATGGCGGTTTCAAAGCCTTCCTTTTCGATATAGAGCCGCAGAAGCTCGCAGATATTTCTGTCGTCGTCTACAATGAGAATTTTTCCGGATGCCATATGCTGTCCCTGCTTTCCTTAATTTTCAAATTTTCGTGTGCGGCCGGGCCGATTGCCTGCTTTTTTGCCGCCGCTTTCCTTCAAAAAGCATACAAAACGGGAGTCTGTACATATTGTAGCTTTTATTGCGTCGAAAGCAAGAACAAAAGGTGAATATTCTGTGACGGCTCCGGCGGCGGACACAGCGCAGAATAAGCGCGGGGTTTGTGGGAAATCCATAAAAACTACAGGATACTTTTTACAAAAAGACACCCTGAGGCACGGATTGTCAGGCCGGTGCAGATGTGGTATAATAAAATAGATAATCGTTTAATTTTTGAGGACTTCTGCCCGGAGGGAGGGCGGAGCCGTTTCTCTGTGAGAGAAGGAAAGGGGAATACCATGTCAACCCAGAAAGATGCCTCGGCGCAGAACCGCATGGGCACGGCAAAAATGCTGCCGTTGATCTTACGATGGCGGTGCCCGCCATGTTTTCCATGCTGATTCAGGCGCTCTACAACATTGTGGACAGCTACTTCGTGGCCCAGATCAGCCAGAACGCGCTGACCGCCGTTTCGCTGGCGTTTCCGATTCAAAACCTGCTCACGGCCTTCGGCGTGGGCACCGGCGTCGGCGTAGGCTCGCTGATTTCCCGCCGCCTCGGCGAGCGGCACCAGCAGGCCGCGGACAGCGCCGCGACGCACGGCGTCATCCTTGCGGTGATCACGTGGGTGTTTTCGCGGTGGCCGGCGCGCTGACGGCGCAGCCCTTCATCGCGCTTTACACGCAGGATGCGGAGGTTATCGCGATGGGCGAAACCTACCTGACGATTGTGACCGTCGCCTCCTTCGGCTTTTTTCGTCGCCTGCTGTGTGGAAAAAATGCTGCAGGCGACCGGCAGCATGATTATGCCGATGATCATCCAGCTCGTCGGCGCGGTGACGAACATCATCCTCGATCCCATCATGATCTACGGCCTTTTCGGCTTCCCGGCGATGGGCGTCGCGGGCGCGGCGGCCGCGACGGTGGCGGGGCAGATCCTTTCGATGGTGGTCGGCCTTTGATCCTCGCCTTCGGCAAGCATGCGGTTTCGTTCAGCCTGCGGGGCTTCCGCTTCCACGGCAAGACGGTGCGCGACATCTACGTCGTCGGTGTGCCTAGCATCGTGATGAACGCGATCGGCACCGTGATGACGATGGCGATGAACGGCATTCTCGCGGCGTTTTCCGCGGCGGCCGTCAACGTATTCGGCGTGTATTTTAAATTGCAGTCGTTCGTGTTCATGCCGGTTTTCGGCCTCACGCAGGGGCTGATGCCGATCATGGGCTACAACTACGGCGCGCGCAACAAGCAGCGCGTCACGGGCGCGATCAAGACGGGCGTCATCATCGCGCTGATTATCAACGTGGTCGGCACGATCATTTTCGAGCTGTTCCCCGGCGAGCTGATTTCGATCTTCAACGCGACGGACGAGCTGCTGAAAATCGGCGACCCGGCGCTGCGCATCATCGCGATCCATTTCCCTGATCGCGGCGGTCGGCATCACGCTTTCCACCTTGTTCCAAGCGACCGGCAAGGGCGTTTACAGCCTTGTGCAGTCGCTGCTGCGCCAGCTCGTGCTGGTGCCAGCGGCCTGGCTGCTTTTCCAAGATCAGCCTCGACGCCGTGTGGTTCGCGTTCCCGATTTCGGGACCGCGTCGCTCATCATCACGGTGGTGTTCTTCGCACACCCGTACAACAAGGAGATCAAGCACCTGGATACGCGGGCGCCGGAGAGCGAGCGTCTGGAATCGGTGCTGTAAAAATTGGCCGGCAAAACAGGGGGCCTGTCCGTGCGGACAGGCCCTGTTTTGCGTGCCGACTCCGTGCCGCATGCCCTTGACAGCCAGCCGGCGCGGCCTTTCTCGGTATCTGCGCCGGCACGCCGAATGCGGCGGCGCCGCTGGAGATCTGCGACGCGCACTACGAGACGGCGGCGGAGGGGGTTCTGGTACTGCCGCAAAACGGCGGGCGAGCCCTTCCGGGCAGGCGAGCTGCTCGGGACGGTGGAGGATGAGACTGGCGCCGCCGTGCAGGCGCTCTATGCGCCGTTCGACGGGTTGTGCTCTCTACAACACCCACGCGCTGGGCGCTGCGCCCGGCCTTCCCTGATGGCTTACGGCCGCCCCTGTGCGGAACCCGGCGGCGATAAGCTGCCCCGATAAAAAAGAACATTGGGAAACGCCCCTTGCTGCAGAAGGATAGCTGCGGCAAGGGGCGTTTTGCGGATCGTCCGTTTTTTCAGAGGGAATTTTTGCGGCGGGGCCGTTTGGCTTCGATTACGGCACCGCGCTCAGGCAAAGAACCAGGTCGGAAGCCATTCCGAGCGCGTTCGCGTAATCCTGCGTCGTGAGCGTGCCGGTGAGGACCGGGTAAAGACCGCGAAGAGGATCAGGTGCAGAGCGAGGAACGCGAGCATCGCGCTCTGCCCGGACGTCAGCGCGCCCACATGGCCGCGCACCGTGCGCGGGAAAATCGGATTTTGCAGGCGGGGCGAGCCGCAGAGGCGGCTGTAAGCCGAAAGCAGCGCGATCAAAAGGAACGGCACGGCGGTGAAGTAGTGGTAGACGAACGTGCAGCGCGGCACGAGCACCCACGGCAGGTAGACCGCGAGGAAGCCGACCGCGGCGATAACCGCGGGCAGGGCGCGCTTTTTCACGGTGCTGACAAAGGCGTACACCATCGCCGGCACGCCCGCCCACCAGAAACAGCGGGCTGCCGAGCACCGAGATCGTGCGCAGGCCGCCAGCGCCGTCGGCGTTGTAGTTGCCGTAGTACCAGACGTTCCGCACGTCGAACGGCCACTGGTACCAAGGCGACTCAATGTGTGTGCGTCGCCTGCAAGGTCGAGTGGTAATTGTACATGTGCGTCTGGTAGGCGAAAAGCGCCCGAGCACGTCGTAGCGGTTGTGCGGCAGAAGCGTCAGCGGCAGAAACGCCGCGAAGTACACGGAGAACGGGATCAAAATGAAGAACAGGCAGCACCACAGGCAGGTTTTGAGCGCCCTCTGCCAGAAGGCGGCCTGTGTTTCGTCGCGCTTTCTGGCGGAGAGCGACGAAAGCCCGAGCGCGCGGTAGGTGAAAACGAGTTTTGCCGAAGAAGAGCACCGCGAGCCCGACCGCACCGTAGGCAACGGTCCATTTCGAGGCGACGCCGAGGCCCATGAACAGGCCGCTTAAAAAAGAGCGGCGGCAGAATCTTTTTCCAGCCGTCGGCCATGAGGTCGGTTTGCAGGAAACGAGTATCGCGTCGTACATCAGCAAGATGAAGAACACGGCGTAGGTGTCGATCGTCGCGATGCGGGTCTGGACGAAGTGCATGAAGTCGAAGGCGAAGATGACCGTGCCGGCCGTGCAGAGGAACGTGGAGCCGAACAGCCGCTTTAAAAAGGTGGTAGAGGATCGGCAGCATCAAAACGCCGAACAGCGTGCCCGTAAAGCGCCAGCCGAACGGGTTCATGCCGAACAGGCGGATGCCGGCCGAGATGATCAGCTTGCCGAGCGTCGGGTGCGTGTTCTCGTACGGCTCTAGCCCGAGGATGTGCTCGTAGGCCGTGCGGGCGTGGTAGATCTCGTCGAAATACGTCGAGTTCATATAGCTCGGGAAGAGCGGCACGACATTCTGCTCGTCGGTCAGCGCGGGAGGCCTCGCCGCGCACCGCCGTCAGCGTCGCGAAGCCGGTGCCGTCCGCCTTTTTTGAGCGCGAACTCATTGATCGCGAGGTCGTCGCAGGTCGGCGTGATGCGGATGTGACTTGCCGGTTGCGAGCGCCGCAGCGCTCTTCCACGCGTAGACGCTGCCCTCCGTGTTGTCGAGCGCGGTGGTCCAGGTCTCGCCGTCGTCGGAGACCTCGACGAGCATCGAGACGCCGACGACGCGCTGGCCGACGCCGTCGTCGGCGGGGCGATGCCCGGCAGGAAGTAGATTTCGCTGTAGGCGTCCTCGGTGGAGAAGATCACGCTCGCCGTTTTTCGGGCGTCCACGTCGTGTTCGCGGTCTGGCGGTCGCCGAGGTTCCAGAAGGCCACGAGCCCGTAAGCCAGCGTGACCGCGCACACGAGGAAAACATCGGTGCGCGTGAAACGCACGCTGCGGCCCTCTGCGGTGAGCAGCGGGAGTCCGGTGCGCCGGACGGCGCGGCTTTTCCGCCTGAAACGGGCTTTTCCCGCCGCGGCAGGTTAAGGGGCGCCGGGGCCTTTTTTCGCGAGGAAAACACGCCACACGGCGTAGAGCGTGTAGCCGTACATCAGGATGTGCGCGAGCGAGAGCAGGAGGATCTGCGGCGCGGTCGGCTCAATGTAGGCGTTGTTGAGGTAGAGCACATAGGCGACGTTCAGAAAAATGGAAGAACGAAGTGCCCGCGAAGCTGACGAGGAAGCGCCTGTCCTTCGTGAAAACATAGGTCAGAAGCAGGCTGAGAAGCACGGGGTAGAGGTAGCGCTCGTGCATCTTGACGCAGAAGATGTACACCGTGAACATCAGGACGGCGGGGCAGGCGAACAGCGCCTCCTTCCGCTTCGCTTTCAGCATCAGAATGCCGGAAAGCAGCACGGCGAGCGGCACGCCGAACTGGAGCCACACGCTGCTTTCAGGCAGCGCCGCCCAGTTGAGCCCGAACAGCGCCCAGATGTTGTAGGCGTTGATCGTGTAGTAGGCGTAATAGTCCATCGTGCCGGTATACAGGTCGATGAGCTTCGTAAAGTCCCAGTCGCGGATGAAGGGCGCGGAGAGCACGAGGATCGCCGCGAGCGCGATGACCGGCCCGAGAATCAGGTTTTTCCAGTCGCGCCGGCGGATGACCCAGAAGATCAGCATCGGCGCGAAAATCAGCATCTGCGGCTTCGAGAGCACGCCGAGGCCGTAAACGAGCGCCGCGGCGGGCGTGTGGTTCCGCCAGAGCAGCAGCGCCGTCCAGAGCAGCAGGAGCGCGCAGAAGCTGTCGGCCTGCCCCCACACGGCCGAGTTGATGATGACGGCTGGGCAGAACAGGTAGGCGGCCGAGACGAACAGCGCCCCTGTTTTCGCCGAGCTTTTGCGCGCGAACGCCCAGACGATCGCCGCCGTGCCGATGTCGGAGAGGATCGGCACAATTTTTACGCGCAGCGTCGCACCCTGCGCGTAGTCCGGAATAAAGAACAGCCGGCGGAAAACTCGGTCAGATACAGGAGATAGAGATAGCCCGGCGGGTAGTCGAGAAAGAAATCGCTGTAATACATGCCGGAGAAGCCGACCTCGTGGGTGTAGTAGCCCCACGCTTTAAAGCAGGCGATGTCGGCGTCGAAGCCGTTGATGCTGTAGCCGAGAATCAGCCGCAGCACGAGCGCCGCCGCGAGAACGGTGCAGAAAACGGGCGCGGCCGGAAGGCCGAAAAGCGGCCGGCGCTGCGGCGCGCCGCCCTCGGCCGCGGGCACGCGGAAGCCGAGCCACAGCACGGCGGCGAGGAATGCGGCGGAAAGCAGAATCTGTATGGTCATAGGCGGAATATCCTTTCCATTTTATTTGCAAATTTGACTTGACCGGGCACCAAATATACGGTAAGCTTGTGTTGAGACTGCATGGGTTCAGTATAGCATACGGACGAAAGCGGTTCAACTCAAAATTTTAGGGCAGAGCGCTGCGCCCTGCGCGCCGCGCCGCAGAAGAGAGGCTCCTCCGCAGCCGGCAGGACCGTGCCGCGGCGGTGAAAATAGATCAGCCGTAAATTTCAGAACGGAGTGTGTATTGCAATGGAATTTAAGAAAATGCACGAAAACCCGGCGGTGCTGCACGTCGGCACCTGCCCGCCCCGCAGCTACTACCTGCCCAAGGCGCCCGGCGACGAGGCGGAATCCTCGCGCGTCTGCTCGCTGAACGGCACGTGGTCGTTCCGCTATTTCGACTCGTTCCTCGATGTTTTTCCCGACGGCATGGAGGCGGACATCTGCTTTGACGAGGACGACATGGACGAGATCGAGGTGCCCTCCTGCTGGCAGACCGCCGGCTACGACCGCCACATGTACACGAACATCCGCTACCCGATTCCGTTTGACCCGCCCCTTTGTGCCGGACGAGAACCCCTGCGGCCTGTACCTGCGCCGCTTTGAGGTGAGTGCCGAGGACAAAAAGCTGCGCACCTACCTGAATTTTGAGGGCGTGGATTCCTGCTTCTACCTGTGGGTGAACGAGCAGTTTGCGGGCTACAGCCAGGTTTCGCACTCGACGAGCGAATTCGACGTGACCGACCTGCTTATCGAAGGCGAGAACACCGTGGCGGTGCTGGTGCTCAAATGGTGCGACGGCAGCTATTTTGAGGATCAGGACAAGCTGCGGATGTCCGGCATTTTCCGCGGCGTGTACCTCATCAGCCGCCCGGAAAGCCACGTCCGCGACTTTTTGTAAAAACGGAGCTGAACGGCGATTTTTCAAAGGCTGTGATCCGCGTGGAAACCGAGCTGTGCGGCAGGCCGGAGCTTACGTCGGCGCTGTACGCGCCGGGCGGCGAGCTGGTGCAGATCGTTTCCGGCGAGAACCCGGTGTTCACGGTGGAGCGCCCGCTGCTCTGGAACGCGGAGGACCCGTACCAGTACACGCTGCGCATCACGGCGCCGGACGAGGTGATCGAGCAGAAGATCGGCGTTTCGAAGATCGAGATCCGCGCGGGCGTTCTGTACTTCAACGGCGTGAAGATCGCTGCGCGGCGTGAACCGCCACGACAGCGACCCGTGACCGGCTACACGATCAGCCGCGAGCAGGCGAAGCGCGACCTCATCCTGATGAAGCAGCACAACATCAACGCCGTGCGCACGTGCCACTACCCGAACGCCCCGTGGTTTTTGCAGCTTTGCAGCGAATACGGCTTCTATGTGATCGCCGAGGCGGACATCGAGAGCCACGGCGCCTCAATGCAGACCGGCGCGCACGGCATGGACGAATATGCCGACGTCGCGCTGAACCCGATTTTCGATAAGGCGATCCTCGACCGCATCCAGCGCAGCGTGATCCGCGACAAGAACAACGCCTGCGTGCTGATGTGGTCCTACGGCAACGAAAGCGGCTGGGGCCCGTCGTTTGAAAAGGCCGGCGCGTGGGTGAAATCGTACGACCCGGGCCGCCTGACGCACTACGAGAACACGTATTACGACGCGCGCGGCCACAAAAACGACCTCTCCTCGCTCGATACGGTCAGCCGCATGTACCCGGCGCCCGAGTGGATCGAGGAATACTTTGCGGACCCGAAGAACACGCAGCCGCTCGTGCTGTGCGAGTATATCCACGCCATGGGCAACGGCCCCGGCGACGCCGAGCAGTATCAGCAGCTTATCATGAAGCACGACGGCTTCATGGGCGGTTTCGTCTGGGAGTGGTGCGACCACGCCGTGTACGGCGGCACGACGCCCGACAACCGCGACATCTTCCGCTACGGCGGCGATTTCGGCGAGTTCCCGCACGACGGCAACTTCTGCATGGACGGACTTGTTTATCCGGACCGCACACCGCATACGGGACTGATGGAATTTAAAAACGTGATCCGCCCGGTGCGCGCCGAGCTGACCGACGCGAAGACCGCGGAGATCCGCCTGACAAATTACCGCGATTTCACGAACACCGACGAATTCCTGATGATCTCGTGGGAAATCCAGCAGGACGGCGAGACGACGGCCTGCGGCGTGCTCGACGACATCGCGATTCCCCGCACGAGAGCGGCGTGATCCGCCTGAACGGCGAGGTGCCCGAGACGGGCGACGTGACGATCCTTCTGAACTACAGCGCGAAAAAGGACGACAGCGTCTTTTTTCCCGCGGGGCCATGCGCTCGGCTTCGACCAGCTCATCGTGTCCCGCGCGGCGCGCGGCGAGGCGGCGCTCGTGCCGGGCGGCGTGCAGGCCGTGGAGGACGGGCGGCGCATCACGGTCAGCGGCCCGGATTTCCGCTATGTGTTCTCGAAAACGACCGGCGTATTTGAGAGCCTCGTCAAGAGCAACGCCTCCGTGATGACGCGCCCGATGACATGGAACACCTACCGCGCGCCGACCGACAACGACCAGTATGTCGATACGGACTGGAAGAAAATCGGCTACGACTGCCCGAGCGTCAAGGTGTACGACTGCGGCTGCACCGTGGAAAACGGCGTGGCGGCGATCACCTGCGCGCTGGGCCTCGCGGCCGTGTACCGCCGGCCGTTCCTCAGGCTCGAGTGCCGGTTTGAGATCGACGGCACAGGCCGCATCCGTGCAGAAATCGACGGCACGCGCGACACGGAGCTGGTTTTCCTGCCGCGCTTCGGCCTTCAGATGTTCCTGCCGAAGGCGTTCAGCACGGCGGAGTATTTCGGCTACGTGCCGTATGAATCCTACTGCGACAAGCATCAGGCCTCGTACCTCGGCCGCTTCGCACAGCGCGCCGACGATCTTTTTGAGGACTACGTGAAGCCGCAGGAGAACGGAAGCCGCTTCGGCTGCAAGTCCGTCACCGTTACGGACGGCGCAGGCGCGGTGACCGTGACGAGCCCCGCCGATTTCTCGTTTAACCTTTCCGCCTACACGCAGGAGGAGCTTGCCGGAAAGAAGCACAACTACGAGCTCACGGAGAGCCCGGACATGGTGTTCTGCTTCGATTACAAGATGAGCGGCGTCGGCTCGAACAGCTGCGGTCCGCAGCTCACAAAGGCCATGCGCCTCGACGAGGAAAAGCTCGCGTTCCGCTTCGATCTCACCGTGGAATAACCGAATGATTTCGCCGCACCGTGCGCCCGCCGTATGGTGCGGCCTGTTCGATTTTGAATTTGCGGCGATAAAGGAGGCGGACGGTGTGAAACGAAAACTTTCGGCCTGCCTGCTGGCGGCGCTCCTGCTCTGCGGCCTTGCGGCCTGCGCAGAGGCGGTCAAAAGCCCGCTGGAGAGATCGAAGATCGCCGAGGCGTATGCCGAAGCGTGCTTTGCGGCGCGCATGGAGGCGCAGGGCGCCAGCGATTATACGATCACGAGCACGACGCAGGCGAAAAAGCGGCGGCGACCCGGATCTGTATCAGATCTTGATCGACTACAGCGAAGGCGGCGCGGCACGGACGTACAGCTATGTGCTGCGGCTCGAGGGGAAGCGGTCGTGCAGGTCGGCGAGGGCACCGTCGAGGAGATGACGGCGCTGCTCATCGCAGAAGCGGGTTAAAATTCCTGAATTTTTTGTCAAAATAGAAAGAGAACCGGACCGTACAATTTTTTGTGAAAATGCGTTTTTTCGCTTGCAAAAGGTTGTACGGTTTTTTATAATAGAGTTGTATAGACAAATCGGCAGCCGGGGCGGAGAACCGCACGCTTCGGCACGACCGCGCGCCGCCGCAGGCGCAGGGCGCGGGGAAAGGGAGTAGAGGCATGGCGGACACGGAAAGAAAAACGGCGAAGTACCGTTTTTCTGGTGGAGACCATCAAGGAAAAAATCAGGGGCGGCGCATACGCGCCGGGCGAGCGGATGGAATCGGAGAACCGGCTTTCGGAGGAATTCGGCTACAGCCGCCAGACCGTGCGGCAGGCGCTCTCCGTTTTAGAGCGCGAGGGGCTGATCGAGCGCCGCCGCGGCAGCGGCACATACATCAGCAGCGAAAGCCGCAGGCCGCCGCGCGGCAGCAATGTGGCCATCGTTACGACGTATATCTCAGACTATATCTTCCCGACGATCATCCGCGGCATTGAGGAGACGCTGACCGGCGCGGGCTACAGCCTGACGCTCGGCGTGACGAACAACCACGTCGAGGACGAGGGCCGTATTTACAGTCGCTGATCAGCCGAAAGATCGACGGCGTGATCGTGGAGGGCACGAAAACGGCGTTTCCGAACCCGAATGTGGAGCTTTACCGCAAGCTTGAAAAGATGGGCGTGCCGGTCGTCTTTTTCAACAGCTATTACCGCGACCTCCCGAATGCCGTCTACGTCGTGACCGACGACAAAAAGGCCGGGCGGCAGGCCGTGGAGCTGCTGCTCACGAAGCGGCTGCCGCAGGCTCGGCGGTGTGTTTAAATCGGACGACACGCAGGGCCACGGCGCTACGCGGGCTTTTCGGAGGGGCTGATCCGCAACGGCTGCTCGATCGGCGACGACTGCGTCGTGTGGTACACCACGGCGGAGCGCAGCCGGCTCTTCCGCCCGGACAACCGCGATTACATGTTCGAGCGGCTGCGCGGCTGTGACGGCATCGTCTGCTACTAACGACCAGATCGCCTACGGCGTGATCGACCTCTTGACGAGCCGCGGCGTGCGCGTGCCCGAGGATGTGCTCGTCGTCGGCTTTGACAACTCGAGCATTTCCGAGTATTCGCCGCTGAAGATTACCTCGTTCGCGCACCCGAAGGACGAGATGGGGCGCATCGCGGCGAACAAGCTCATCAACATGCTGCGCGGCACCGAGCCGGAATACCCGCTCGTACTCGATATGCCGCTCTTTGAAAAGCAATCGACCGCGCGGTGAGCGGGGCATTTGGCCGCAAAGTGTTTCAGGATTATAATGCTTTGGCGCTGTAATAGATTTTACCGAAAGGAATGAAAAACATGAAAAGCACAGTATGGAAAGCATTCACACGAAACCGGAGGGTGAATGGAATCTGAGCCCTCCAATCCATCAGGAGGAAGAATTTTTGTTTAACGAAGAAAAAATCATTGCGAAATGGGCCGCTGACATGTATGATGCGAACGAAACAGATACGGCCGATGTGGACTTTGCGCTGTCGATCGTTGGCGATGCACCGAAAAGGATTCTGGAAGTCGCGTGCGGAAGCGGGCGCATCCTTGTGCCGCTGGCAAAGGCGGGGCATGATGCCGCGGGTCTGGATATAGACGCGGATATGCTGGATAAGATTTCGCCGAAGGCGGCCGGCCTGCAGAATATCCGCTGGCGGCGCCCGATGTTATCAGGGACGATTGGGGTACAGGCTACGAGGTCGTCCTGCTGGCAGCCAATTTTCTGTTTAACATTGTCACCGACATGGATTACGGCCGAGCGCAGGCATGCGTCATACGCAAAGCGGCTGATGCGCTTGTTCCCGGCGGGCACCTTTACATCGATTACGGCTACACCCTTCATCCCGAGAATTGGTTTGACACACCCGGAGAGACGGTGATCTGGCAGGGTGACGGACAGCAGAGGCAATACGGGGAAAATGGCCCTGCACTCGAGCACGTTCGACAGTAAAAACACAGCTCGTCCGCTTCAGGCGATGCTTTGAGTTGACCCCTTGCCGACGGCACAAAAAATCAGGCAGGAGCTGCCATGTGTCCGCCACTTTGCGACATTCGGGCAGATCCGCGGCTGGCTGGAGGCCGCCGGTTTCGCTCTCGAAGCGGTATACGGCGATTACGAGTGGAATCCCGTAAGCGAGAGGACGAACAGACTGATCCTTTGGGCAAGAAAGAAATAACCCCTGAGCCTCAAGCGGGGATTTCCAAAAAGGGCGGCGAATGACTGCATAGGAAATATATGGCGGCGGAAATCCAAGCAGAATAAAGTGTTTTTTAAATAGATCTCGATAAAGACTACATTGCAAAGGAGCAAGCAACATGAAAATCGAAAAACTGACACCGGCATTCAAGGATTACCTCTGGGGGCGGTACGAAGCTGCGCGATGTGTACGGCAAAACTGCGATTACGAGAAGGTTGCTGAAAGCTGGGAGCTTTGACCCACCCGGCGGGCCAGAGTGTCCTTTCGGGCGGCGAGTTCGATGGCCTCACCTTCGGCGATTACATCGAAAAGGCCGGCCGCGGCGTACTTGGCACGAACTGCGCGCGATTCAAGGAATTCCCGCTGCTGATCAAGTTCATCGACGCGAAGGACCCGCTTTCCGTGCAGGTGCACCCGAGCGACGAATATGCGCTGCGTGTGGAGGGCGAATACGGCAAGACCGAGATGTGGTACGTCGTGGACTGCGACCCCGGCGCCTCGCTCTACTTCGGTGTAAACCGCGCGATCACGAAGGACGAGTTCAGAAAGCGCATCGAAGAGAACACGCTGACCGACGTGCTCTATAAGGCCGACGTGAAAAAGGGCGACGTGTTCTTCATCCAGTCCGGCACGATCCACGCGATCGGCGCGGGCATCCTGATCTGCGAGATCCAGCAGAATTCGAACACGACGTACCGCGTGTACGATTACGGCCGCCGCGGCGCGGACGGCAAGCTGCGCGAGCTGCACATCGACACGGCGATCGACGTTTCGACGCTGACGCCGAGCGACACGGCCGACAAGCAGAGCGCGCCCGAAAAGATCCCGGGCGGCGTAAAACGGCGCTCGCCTCCTGCGAATACTTCACGACCGAAAAGTACGAGATCGACGGCGCGGTGGAGATCGACGTGGACGGCAGCTCTTTCGCCTCGCTCGTCGTGACCGAGGGTGCGGGCACGGTGACGGGCGCGGAAAACGCAGTCGGCTTCAAGGCGGCGGACAGCCTGTTCGTCCCGGCCGGCGCGGGCAAGGTGACGGTCAGCGGCAAATGCACGATCGTAAAAACGACGGTTTAATCCGGTGGAGCGCGCGGGTTTTGGGCCGCCGCGCGGAAAGGACGAAGCGATGAAAATGGATTTTGTGGATGAAGCGGCGCTTGCGGCGGAGGAAACGCCGGCGGGCGAGCGCGGCAAAATCGTGCTCGTCGGCGAGCCGATGGGTCTCTTTATGGCGGAGGCGCCCGGCGAGCTGGAGGACGTCGAGCACTTCACGGCGGCGGTCGCCGGCGCGGAGTACAACGTGGCGGTCGGCCTTTCGCGGCTCGGCCACACGGCGCTCTACTGCACGCGCCTCGGCGACGACCCGATCGGCCGCCGCATTTTTGAAGAGCATGGCGGCAAACGGCGTCGCGGCCGACCTCGTGACGGTGACGGATACAGCCCCGACCGGCTTCATGATGAAGGGCAGCACCGCGGTCGGCGACCCGAAGATCGCGTATTTCCGCCGCGGCAGCGCGGCTCGCAGATCTCGACGCACGACATCGACAAGTTAGACCTGTTCGGCTGCGACTTTCTGCACGTGACCGGCATTTTCCCGGCGGTGTCGAAATCGGCGCTCGAGGCCGTAAAGCGGCTGATGGCGCGCGCCAAGGCGCTCGATATGTTCGTATCGTTCGACCCGAATCTGCGCCCGCAGCTCTGGGGGGACGAAAAGGAGATGGTGCGCACGCTGAATGCGCTCGCCGCCGAGGCAGACCTCGTGCTGCCCGGCATCCATGAGGGAAAGATCCTCACAAAGAAAGAGACGGCCGCGGAAATCGCCGCGTTCTACCATGACCGCGGCGTAGACAGCGTGATCGTGAAGCTCGGTGCGGACGGCGCGTACTGGTCTACGGGCGGTGAGAGCGGCACGGTGCCGGCGTTCCCGGTCAAAAAGGATTGTCGACACGGTCGGCGCGGGCGACGGCTTTGCGGCCGGCGTGCTCTCGGCGGTGGCCGAGGGGCTTTCGCTCAGCGAGGCGGCGCGCCGCGGCACGGTGATCGGCTCGATCCAGATCACGCACCGGGGCGACAACGAGGGCCTGCCGACGCGCGAAGATTTGGACGCGGCGGTGCGGGCCGGCATCGTTTAAAACAGGATAAGGAGAAGCATCATGCGGGCAAAACGCGTATATTTAATTGTACTCGACAGCGTCGGCATCGGGGAGATGCCGGACGCGGCGCGCTTCGGCGACGCGGGCAGCAACACGCTTTTGAGCTGTTCGAAAAGCCCGCGCTTTGCGCTGCCAAACCTCGGCGCGCTCGGGCTTTTCAACATAGACGGCGTGGCGTGCGGAAAAAGGACGGACACGCCGTCCGCCGCATTTGCGCGGCTCTCGGAGAAATCGAACGGCAAGGATACGACGGTCGGCCACTGGGAGATTGCGGGCGTCGTCAGCGAGCAGCCGCTGCCCACGTTCCCGCAGGGCTTCCCGGCCGCGTTCCTCGAGCGCTTTTGGCGGCCGTGGGCCGCGGCGTGCTGTGCAACCGCCCGTATTCGGGCACGGCGGTGATCGCGGACTACGGCGAAGAGCACATGAAAACGGGGAAGCTGATCGTATATACCTCGGCGGACTGCGTGTTCCAGATCGCGGCGCATGAGGACGTCGTGCCGCTCTCCGAGCTCTATGAGATCTGCGCGGCGGCGCGGGCGATGCTCACGGGCGGGCTCGCGGTCGGCCGCGTGATCGCAAGGCCGTTCACGGGCGCGCCGGGGCGCTTCACGCGCACGGCAAACCGGCACGACTACGCGCTGCCGCCGCCCGGCGAAACGGTGCTCGACCGGCTGAAGGCCGCCGGGAAAACGGTATATTCGATCGGCAAGATCGCCGATATTTTTTGACGGGCGCGGCATCACGAAGGCGGTGCGCGACAAAAACCAACGCCGACGGCGTCGACGCGCTGCTGCGCGCGATGGCGGAGGACTTTACGGGCCTGTGCTTCGTGAATCTCGTTGATTTCGACATGCTCTACGGCCACCGCAACGATGTGGACGGCTACGCGGCGGCGCTCGTATTTCGACATGCGCCTGCCGGAGATCATCGGCGCGCTTGCTCCCCGACGACGTGCTGATGATCACGGCCGACCACGGCTGTGACCCCGGTACGCCTCGACCGACCACTCGCGCGAGTACATTCCGTTTTTAGCGCTCGGCGCGGGGCGTTGCGCCGGGCAATCTGGGCACGCTCTGCGGCTTCGACCGCATCGGCCGCGCGGTGGAGCGGCTTTGCGATGGAATGGAGCGCTTTGCGCTCTGACTTTTGGGAAAATTTTTCGGCATGGCCGGACAGGGGAATGAGGATATGGCGGGCATCGAAAAACAGTACTCACGAATATGTGCATGGTCACAGACGGCGCGGGGAACGTCCTCGTGCAGGACCGCGCCGATAAAAACTGGCCGGGAATCGTCTTTCCCGGCGGGCATGTGGAGCCGGGCGAGCCGTTCACGGCCGCGGTGATCCGCGAGGTCTATGAGGAAACGGGCGTCACGGTGGAAAACCCGCGCCTGTGCGGCGTGAAGCAGTTCCCGCTCGAAGACGGCACGCGCTATGTCGTGCTGCTCTATAAGGCGGACCGCTTTTTTCGGCGCCGTGCGCTCCTCCGCGGAGGGCGAGGCGCGCTGGGCGCCGCTCGCGTCGCTCAAGACGTGCAGACTCGCAGAGAGCTTCGACGCGATGTCCGCGTATTTCTCGACGACGGGTTCGGCGAGGTCTGCTGGGATGCGGAGACAGCGGGCTGGAAGTTTCAGGAAAAACGGCAAAAGGGAGGAAAACAATGGCGGGGTGGAGCCGGGAGGCGGAGGCGCTCTTGCGGGAGCGCTTCGAAGGGACAATATCCTCGCGCTTGCAACAGTAGAAAACGGCAGACCGCAGGTGCGCTTGTGAACGCCTATTATGAAAAACGGCGCGTTTTACGCGATCACCCACGGCCTTTCCAACAAAATGCGGCATCGGGAGAACCCGGAGGCGGCGCTGGCCGGCGAGTGGTTCACGGCGCACGGCCGGGGGGCGAGGACCTCGGCTATTTCGGCAGGGCGGAGAATGCCGAGCTCGCCGCAAGGCTGTAACGTCCGCGGTATCCATGGCTATACCGGAACGTACCACGGTGTGAAGATCTCCGTCATGGCCTCCGGCATGGGCATGCCGTCCATCGGTATCTATTCGTGGGAACTGTATACTGTGTTTGGCGTGGAAAATATTATGCGCATCGGCTCGACCGGCGCCATGCAGGAGAATATCAACCTGCGTGATATCGTCATTGGACAGGGGGCCTGCACCGATTCCAACTGGGCGGGCCAGTACCATCTGCCCGGCACGTTCGCGCCCATCGCGGACTATCACATGCTCGAAACCTGCGTCGAAACGGCGAAGGAGCTGGGCCTTCCGTACCACGTCGGCAATATTCTGTCCTCTGACCGCTTCTACGGCGACGACGGCGATATGACCGGCGGCTGGATCGGATGCATTCCGCCGCGCTTTGTGCAGGCGGCCGCGGCACATGCGGCGGGGCGCGTGAAGATCTGCACCGTCATCGGGTTCCCGGACGGGTACAATACGACGGCGGCGAAGGTGTTTGAACGAAGGACGCAGTCGAAAACGGCGCGGACGAGATCGATATGGTGATCCCGGTCGGCGCGGTGAAGGCCGGCGCGTATGCGGCGGTCGAGGCGGAGATCCGCGCGGTGAAGGACGCGTGCGGCGAAAAGCGCTCAAGGTCATCGTCGAGACATGTCTGCTCGCCGACGGCGAAAAGCGCCGCCTGTGCGCGGTCGTTGCCGCTGCGGGCGCCGACTACATCAAGACCTCGACGGGCTTTCAGGCGGGCGGCGCGACGTTCGAGGATGTGGCGCTGATGCGCGAGGCCTCGCCGGACACACTGAAAATCAAGGCGGCGGGCGGCATTTCGTCGTTTGCGGACGCGGAGCGCTTTTTGGCGCTCGGCGCGGACAGGCTCTCGGCACCTCCCGCCTCGTGAAGAGCCTGAAAATGAGGCGCAGCATGGCTATTGAGTGGAGCGGGAGACCGCGCGGCGGCTCGCGGCGCTGGCCATCGAGGCGCGGGAAACCGCGTACTGCCCGTATTCGGGCTTTGCGGTCGGCGCGGCGCTGCTCGCGGAAAGCGGGGAAATCTACACCGGCGGCAACATCGAAAACGCCGCGTATACGCCTCGAACTGCGCCGAGCGTACGGCGTTCTTCAAGGCCGTTTCCGCGGGCGAGCGGAAATTTACCGCAATCGCCGTGGCGGGCGGCAAAGCCGGGGGACCTCCCGCGTCGTTCTGCGCACCGTGCGGCGTGTGCCGGCAGGTCATGCGCGAATTCTGCGCCGACGATTTTAAAATCATACTCGCAAAGGCGGGCGGCATGGAGCTGTACACACTCGCGGCGCTTCTGCCCGAGAGCTTTCGCCCGACGACCTGCGCTGAGAAAGGGGCGGTTTTATGCATATGGTGGACATCATCCGCAAAAAGCGGGACGGCGGCGCGCTGACGGACGGCGAGATCGATGCGGTCGTGCGCGGGTGTGCGGACGGCACGATCCCGGACTATCAGCTTTCGGCGCTGATGATGGCGGTCTGCTTTCAGGGCATGACGGCGCGCGAGACGGCGCGGCTGACAAGCGCGATGGCGCATTCCGGCGACACGGTCGACCTCTCCGGCGTGGACGGCGTGACGGTCGACAAGCACTCGACGGGCGGCGTCGGCGATAAGACGAGCCTCGTGATCGTGCCGATCGCGGCGGCGTGCGGCGTGAAGGTCGCGAAGATGAGCGGCCGCGGGCTCGGGCACACGGGCGGCACCGTCGACAAGATGGAGAGCATCCCCGGCATGCGCACCGCGATCGGGCGGGAGGAATTCCTCGCCATCGTGAACCGCGTGGGCTGCGCCGTCATCGGGCAGTCCGGCAACCTCTGCCCGGCAGATAAAAACTCTACGCGCTGCGCGACGACCGGCACGGTCGAGAGCATCCCGCTGATCGCCTCGTCGATCATGAGCAAAAAAGCTCGCGGCGGGCAGTGACCGCATTCTGCTCGACGTCAAAACCGGCAGCGGCGCGTTTATGAAAACGCAGGCGGACGCCGAGGCGCTCGCCCGCGAGATGGTGGAGATCGGCGCGCAGGTCGGCCGCCGGACTGTCGCGCTTATCACCGATATGGACCGCCCGCCTGGGCGCGCCGTCGGCAACGCGCTCGAGATCATCGAGGTCTGCGACACGCTCTGCGGCCGCGGGCCGGCGGATCTGACCGCAATGTGCATGGAGCTCTCAGCGAATATGATCTATCTCGGCGAGCGGGCCGGGACAATCGAAAGAGCGCGGAGATGGCGCAGGCCGCGGTCGAAAGCGGCGCGGCATTTCGCAAGCTGTGCGAAATGGTTGAGGCGCAGGGCGGCGACAGCGTATACCTGCGCGATACGCCGCGGTTTAGCCTGAGCCCGGTGCAGAGAGTGTTTAAGGCGGCGCAGAGCGGCTGGATCGTGCAGGCGGACGCCGAGAAATCGGCCGCGCGAGCGTTCTGCTCGGCGCCGGGCGAGAGACAAAGGACAGCGCGATCGATTTCGGCGCGGGCATCATGCTCCACAAGAATAAGGGCGACCGCGTGGAGGCGGGCGAGCCGCTCGCAACGCTCTATGCAGCCGATGCGGAAAGATGCGCGCAGGGTGAAGGAGCGCTGCACGCCGCCTTTGCATTCGGCGCGCAGCCGCCGCAGAAGAAGCCGCTTATTTTGAAACGGATCGAGCAGGAAGAGGAAGGCTGAGGGAAGGGAGGCCGCAGAATCCAATGCCGGATATTTTTTTAAAACAGACGAATTTGTGTTCAGCTACCGCGTCGCAGGCATCTGCATGCAAAACGGCAGAGTGCTGCTGCAAAAGCCGACAAACGACGCGGGCTACGCCTTCCAGGCGGGCATGTCGCGCTCGGGAAACCAACGCGGAGACCCTTGTCCGCGAGTTCCGGGAGGAGATTGGCGCTCAAATCGCCGTCCGCGATTTGAAATGGGTGGCGGAGATTTTCTTTCCGTGGGGCGATAAGCCCTGTCATCAGATCTGCCTTTACTATCTCGTGGACATCCTGACGCCGGAGATTCCGAAGGAAGGTAGCTTTATCGCGAAGGAGCGGCTGGAGGACGGGGATTCGACCTCGAATTTCACTGGGTTCCGTTTGACCGGCTGCATGAAATCGAGGTGTATCCCGCGAACGCCGGCGAGCTGCTCGGCCGGCTCAATGCGGGCGTGCAGCACTTCGTCTATAAAGAGGACGTGCCGGACAATAAAAACACCCCGCAAGGGCGGGGGGTACGGTGACGGTGTTAATTTGCCGCCGTATACGCAAGGGGGCGCGCGCTTCGCGGACTCCGTCCCTTAACTCTGCCGCCTTCCAGCACCGGCGAGGCTCGCCGGACGCATGCGATACTTCGTATCGCAGCAGAATGTTTCGCATTCCTTCCGGCGCAGCGGCACGGGTTCCGGTGACGGGCTCGTCGTAGTTGACGCCGAAGGTCTCGACTGTGACCTTCTCCATGACCTGATCCTCGCGGGGGACGGTCGACCAGTCGCGGGGGGGGGCGCGCGCGATGCGATGACCGCCGAAGGCGGCGTACTGGCCGTCGAAGACCATGATGAAGTCTGCCCGCGCTGTCCCTTCGCCATCGAGAGCACACCGGTCGTGTGGCGCAACCTGATGCCGTAGCCGCCTTCCAGCAAAGAGATGAAATTACCCACGCCGTTGGCATGAAAAAAGCCGGCAAACTCGCCCTTGATGTTCCAGCCCGGGCCGCCGGTGCCGGTGCCCAGCGGGCAGCCACCCTGGATCATAAAGCCGGGGACCGCGGCGCAGCGCGTTTTTGCTCGGCGATGCGGAAATCGCGCGCGAAGCATGGCGGAAGGCGGAGGACGCGCGCAATGCAGCGCTGCACAGAACGCGCGCGGATTACGCGAACGTGCTCGGCAGGCCGGTGCACTGTGTGATGGACCGCCCGCTCGGCTCCCGGCACCCGCGTTACCCCGATATGCTCTATACCGTCAATTACGGCTATGTGCCCGGCGTGATGGCCGGCGACGGCTCGGAGCAGGACGTGTACGTGCTCGGGCCGGCAGAGCCGCTCGAGACGTTCGACGGCGTTGTGCTCGCCGTCATCCACCGCTTCGACGACTGCGAGGACAAATGGGTCGTCGCCGCGGCGGGCGCGCGGTACACGGCGGCGGAGATCCGCGCGGCCGTCGCGTTTCAGGAAAAATACTATAAAAAAGCGAGCTGATTCTGTGATGTGCGCGGCGCGGAATCGGGCTGTATGGGAGGCGAAGCAGTGAAGCAGGTGAAAATCACGGGGATCCGCAGGGGATTTTTTTTCCCGAGCTTGCGCAGCGGTATCTGACGGAGGGCGAGGCGGCCGGCCCGTGCCCGCGGCTTGAAGGCGGCGACACGTTCGTTTTCACGGGTGGCGCCGTGATGCCGGAGGGCTTCTGCCCGTGGGCGCGGCACGATATTTACGGGAGCGTCAGAGCCATTGCGGCCGGCGCGACCTATGCGCCGTGGAACAACAGGGACAGCCAGACCATCGTCTGCTGTACGGACGGTATCCGCCCGGTCGTTTTCGGCGTTCAGGCGATCATGGATGCGGCGGGCCCTGCCGAGTAAAGCGGGCTTTGGGGATTGCGATGCAGGAAGCACTGATGCAGCGGCTGCGCGCCATAACGCCGGAGGAGCGGCGCATCCTCGACGGCGGCGCGGTCGACAAAACGCCTACACAGCCAAGGCCGTGTTTACGGTGGACAGCGAAAAAATGCTGGAGCGCGGGCGGCTGATTTCCGTGCGCGCGCACACGCGCTTTGCGCCGTTTCCGCGCCATGCGCACAGCTATATCGAGATCATGTACATGTGCTCGGGCAAAACCGTGCACCGCATCAACGGCGGCGAGCCGGTGACGCTCAGCGCCGGGGAGCTGCTGTTTCTCGGGCGCGGCGCCTCACACGAAATCGAGCGGGCAGGCTACGACGACATCGCGGGTGAATTTTTCATCGTGCTGCCGCAGTTTTTCGACACGGCGCTCGAGCTGGTCGGCGCGGATAACGCGCTCGGACGCTTCATCGCAGATTCCGCCCGCCGCGCCGGCGGGTCGGATAGCCTGCTGTTCCGCGTGGCGGACGTGCTGCCGGTGCAGAACCTTGTGGAAAACATGGTCTGGGCGCTCGTGCAGGAGACGAAAACCGGCGGCGCATCACGCAGAACACGATGGCGCTTCTGTTCCTCGAGCTTTTTGAACTGCACCGACCGTCTGACCGCGCCGGACGACGAGGGCGAGCACAGCACGCTGGTGATGACGGTGCTGCGGGAGATCGAGGAGAACTACCGCGTCGCGAATCTCACGGAGCTTTCCGCGCGCTGCGGCGTGACGGTCTCCTACCTGAGCGCGGCGGTACACGAGGCGACGGCTCGACCTTCAAGGCGCTGCTGCGGCGCAAGCGCATGGAAAAGGCTGCGGGGCTTTTTGCCGCGCACGCGGCTGCCGGTCGGCGACATCATCGCGATGGTCGGCACGAAAACACGAGCTATTTCCACCGCACATTTTCGGAAATGTACGGCATGACGCCGCGCGAATACCGTTTGCGGCAGCAGGAAATTCACTAGGAATTGCCTTTTGTCCGGTTATATCCGGTGTTCCAAGAGTCATATTCCTCGATCATAGCTTTTTCGGTTGAATCCAGCATATCTTTAGAGTCGCATTCAACCATTTTAACTTCGAATAAATCCTCGCGTAAACTGGGATCGGTCTGGTAGTAATCTTCAGAGAAAATCCAGTTTTGCGGTACAGTTCCTCTGAAATGTTGTTTTAAGCGCTATATACATCCTTGACTGCCCAACATAGTATTTGTTGTTTGCTGTGTTGTGAATGACATAACAGCCAATAACCTTTGTGTATCGCATGCCGGACAGAGATTTTAAAGGGAAAAAGTCGGAATCCTGCGCAATATCTGCGGGTAATTTAGGGATTCCAACCCTTTTCTTTTCCCCAGAAATTTTAATTTGATCAATTTTTGAGTCAAGCGCATCGCATTGCTCTTTTCAGCTCGCTCATTTTGTCAGAAATTTTGGTTTCAGATCGAGAATATTTTTTTGTTCAGATGAATTTCCTGCTTAATCTGTTCACATTTTTCAAAACTGTCGTTTCTGGACGCTTTGATTTTTTGAAGCCGCTTTTCAGACAATAGGGCATATCGGATGAAAAGGCTGAGGATATTTAAGAGAAAAGCTGCTTTATTCTGCCGCTTACAGAGAATTTTATGGATTTTTTTGCGTTGTACTTGGTCATCGCTTTTTCGTAGTATTGCAAATCGAATGTGTGTTGCTCCTGCGTTTCTTCTGTAGACCGAATCTCAGCCTGCAGATGACGGCAGAAACCGCGGCGCATTGCTGGCTGAGTTCGTTTTTTCTGTACAAGCAGTGCAACTTGATTTTCTTCCATTTCGCAGAACTGCCGACGGATAAACCAGGCTGGTAATAACTCCTTACTGGAAAGTGCGGAGATGATTTCATATGCAAAATCCGCAATAAGGCGGTCCGGATTCGTGCGAAGTGATTCCAAGGCTTTCGTTAGTAAGTCGGATGCTTCTGGTGATCTCCTTGGCCTTTGATTTCCACCGAGTATTCGGATGCCTCTCGTAGTTCTGCGTTATGTATCGCTCAATGGTGCGATAACGCACGCGTTCGATAAAGGTAATCTTCGTCCTTCGGGAGGCTGGATCGAAATCTACGTGCAGGAGCGAATATTCAGACGGCAATTTTTTTCTTGTAATAACGTTCGTGCGAGAACAAATCCTCGTATTCCCGTTCCCGTTTTTGCTTGGACTTTTCTATTAAGTCATAATCTATGGTGAACTCTCTTCTGCAATCGTCCATTTTGATCCTCTTTGTCGAAATAATTTAAGTACATGCAAATAATAACGTATTCATTTTAAGTCAACCGGAACGGAAGACCATAAGCGATGCGGATACGGAACATCTGGTACGAGGACGGCGTGCGGGAGACAAAGGCGCTTCGCGCCAATGTCGAGCGCTGCATGCGCCGCTTCGCGGCGTTCAACGGCTGCGCGCAGCCCAAATGACGGATAACGGAAGCGAATGAGAAAAGAGGACGTCTGACTTGATAGGAAGCGGACGTTCTCTTTTCTATAGAAACACCAGCTTTTGTGCCAGAGATTTTGACTACTCTTGTTGGCCTTGGTTTACGACATTTTCATATCGCCTGCCGCATACACAAGTTTTTGTATATGGCGAGTTTATAAAAGTCCGCAGTGGCATTTCCAACCTGATTGGTTGAAAATATAAGGGAGGATAAACATTTCGGTTTGGTTTTGTCAGTGCGACAATTAGAGCGAAAATATGGAAGAAAAATCCCCAGATAAACCAGTTTTCATTATAGCCGCGATTTTCCACAACTTTTTGTACGACAATGCCCCAGATAAGGCCGATGATCAATAAGTAAGCAAGCGCAATAAGCGCATACCAAAATAAAAGCTCGTACATGCCATTCATCCAAGCGTTATAGATTTCTGCCGTTCCGTTGTAATACATATTTTTCCCTCCGATTTCGTTTTTGATTCTTATCTTTAACACAATAATACCTTCAAATTATGCTAAAGTCAAGAAAAAACTGATAATTAGCATTTTAGGTGAAGTTCGTGAAAATCTATGATTTTAACGGGAAAAAGAATATATGTGGAGAACGCGTTCACTTGGCGCGCCGCCGCTTGAAGCTGTCTCAATCGGACTTGGCGGCGCAAATGCAGGTGGCCGGTATTCTTATTGAGAGAGATAGTATAAGTCGCATTGAGATTGGAACACGTTTTGTACCGGATTATGAATTGCCGGTTTTTGCGAGTCTTTTGCATGTCAGTGTACCATGGTTGCTGGGAATTGAGGAGTAACAGTTCCATAAATTCGGCTATTCGCTCGACGGCGGCGCGGTGCAGCGGTATGCCTACCGGCTTCGGACCGACGGCAGAGGGCGAGCAGCTCCTGAATGACGGACAATTGAAGAATATGAAGAAAGAGCGCAGCCTCCGGTCATGGGGCTGCGCGCTCGTTTTGTTCAGACTTCGTTTCGGCCGCGGCGGTGCTGCTCGCCCCTGCCCTGCGCCGTTTTGCTGCCCTGCGCCGCTTTGCGTGCCGGCCGCGTCGGGCGCGGGGGAGGCGGACGCGCCGCCGGTGCTTTCTGCGTCGTCCTGCGGCGAGAGGGCGGCGATGCGGCTGCGGATCTCGCGCATCGAAAGGCCGCGCACGTCGTCCGGTGTGACGGTGGGGTCCAGCGCTTTCCACGCGAGGTAGGCCTGTATTTCCGCACGCCGAGCCCGGCTTCGGCGGCCGCCTCGAGCGTTTCTGCGTCGGCGGCCTGACAGGTCACGCCCGCGCAGCGCGTCTCGATTTCCGCGGTGATCGCCGCGCTCTTTTTTCCGCGCTGTCGGCGGCGACGGAGACGGCGGCCTCTTCGCCGCTGTCTCCACCAGCGCCGCAACGGCGTCGCTGCACGTCCGGTGCGTCAGGTTAAGCGCGTTCACGGCGTCTTCCCCGCCGGGCGAAAGGCAGGTGTAGGAGACGACGCGGTCGAATGCGTTGACCTTCAGCTCGACGGTCTCCCCGGCCTCCACGCTGACCGCGGCCACCGGCATCGAGTAGACGCCGTAGCCCGTCAGGGCGAACAGGATGAGCAGCGCGCAGCACACGGCGGGGACGGCGCGGCGCATCCCGGTGCGGCGGGCGCGCGCATACAGCTTTTCGTGCAGGAAAGCTGCGGTGCTGTCCTTCAGGGTTTCGCTGGCGCGCACGTCTTCAAAGGCGCGTTGAATCTTCTTATCCATCGGCATCACCTCCCAGCGATTCCCGCAAAGGGCCTTCGCGCGCTTGAGCTGCGTGTAGACGGTGTTTTCGTTCCGGCGCAGCAGCGCGGCGATTTCAGAGGCGGTGTACTGCTCGTAGTAAAAGAGGTAGACGACATCGCGGTACTTCGCGGGCAGGGGCCAGCACGGCCTCGAGCACCTCGCGGTGCTCGTCCGTGCAGGCGATCTCGCCGACATCGTCGAGCGAGACGGTCCGGCTGCGGAAAAAAGGATTTCAGCAGGTCCCGGCAGGCGTTCACGGTTACCCGGATGATCCAGGCCTTCTCGTGCGCGTCGCTTTCGAACGCACCGGGCAGAGGGCGTATTTCAGAAAAACGGTCTGAAAGATGTCCTCCCGGTGTCGGCGTGGTTTTTCAGATGCAGCATGCAGATGCGCCGCACGGTGTCCGCATACCGCTCGATGGCCTGTATGGCCTCCTGCTCGCTGCGCATGTTGATCCCCTTCAGCCTCAGCGGTTCCTGCCGCCCTGATAGCCCGTGCCGTCGAGCGCGGGCACGCCGCCGTTCGGGCAGGCGGTGTTCGCGGAATTGTCATCCGCGCCGTTCCTCCCGCCCCGGTAGCCCGTACCGTCGCGTGCAGGCGTACCGCCGTTCGGGCAGGCGGTGTTCGCGGAATTGTCATCCGCGCCGTTCCTGCCGCCCTGATAGCCCGTGCCGTCGCGTGCGGGCACGCCGCCGTTCGGGCAGGCGATGTTCGCGGAATTGTCATCCGCGCCGTTCCTGCCGCCCTGATAGCCCGTGCCGTCGCGTGCGGGCGTGCCGCCGTTCGGGCAGGCGGTGTTCGCGGAATCACCGTCCGCGCCGTTTCTGCCGCCCTGGTAGCCGGTGCCGTCAAGCGCGGGCACGCCGTCGTTCGGGCAGAGGTCGTTCGGACATTCGGCGGAGCCGCCGTTCTGAGTCCGGCCGCAGCGGTTCGCGCAGAGCAGCGCTTCCTCGGCGGCGGCTTCGCAGGCCGTGAACGCCGCGCGGCAGAAGCCGGGGCCGTTTCGGGCGGGCGCTGCGGAGACGGTGATGCAGCCGGCGGTCAGTGCGGCAGCCATGGCGGCAAGGATAAGCAGTTTTTTCATTGTGGATTCCTCCGTTTCAAATCGTTCTATAGACAATACGATTGAGCGGCGCGGAATCTTTCACGTTCGGAAAAAATTTTTGACCGGGCGGAAATCTGTCTTATTTTGCAAACCGCAGGACGTTCCAGGAGGTCTTCGCGAGTCTTTGCGCGGAGCGTTTCGCCCCTCATAAGCGGAGCGGTCCGCGACGGTCTTTGGCGCGACGGCCTGCTGCTCGGCGGTGTTGACGGCCTCATGTCGCTGTTTTCCAGCACGATGTGCTCCTGTAAGCGGAAGCCGGCGAAGGCGCGCAGGTCGATGTCGAGCACGACGTCGTCCGTCACGCTGCGGTTGACGGCGAACACCGTGACCTCCTCTTTTTTCCTCGTTCCAGACGGCGATGGATTCCACGTCGGTGACGTCGGTGAAATCGAGCGTGTCGTGCTTCGGCGAGGAGAGCACCGGCTGCAGCGCCGTGCCGCGGCCGTATTTCGAGGCGTGCAGGAGCGGGTAATAGATCGTCTGCCGCCGCCGGACCGTTCTCCTCGGTCATGATCGGCGCGATGACGTTGACGAGCTGCGCCATGCAGGCCATCTTCACGCGGTCAGAATGCTTCATCAGCGTGATGAGCATCAGGCCGACGAGCAGCGCGTCCTCAAAGTCGTAGTGGTCCTCGAGCAGGTGCGGCGCGACCTGCCATGGGCGGTTCTTCATCGTGTCGTCGTCGGCCTCGTTGGCGTGGAACCACACGTTCCATTCGTCGAAGCTCAGGTTGATGTTCTTCTTCGCGCGCTTCTTGGCTTTCACGTAGTCACAGGTGGCGACGACCGTCTTGATGAAGTGGTCCATGTCGTCGCTCTGCGCGAGGAAATTCGCGGTGTCGTTGAAGCGGTTGCCGTAGTACTGGTGCAGTGAGATGTAATCGACGTTGTTGTACGCCCACTCGAGCGCCGTGCTCTCCACTCGGGGAAGGTCGGCATGCCGGTGTTCGAGCTGCCGCAGAGCACAAGCTCGATCGACGGATCGATCTGCTTCATGGCCTTCGCGGTCTCGTCGGCGAGGTGGCCGTACCCGCGGCGGTCTTGTGGCCGGTCTGCCACGGGCCGTCCATCTCGTTGCCGAGGCACCACACTTTGATGCTGTGCGGGTCCTTTCACACCGTGCGCGATGCGCAGGTCGCTGTACTTCGTGCCGGCGGGGTGGTTGCAGTATTCGAGCAGATTGCAGGCGGCCTCGATGCCGCGCGTGCCGAGGTTCACGGCCTGCATGACCTCGGCGCCGGGCCTTTTTGCACCACGAGGCGAATTCATTGATGCCGATGCGGTTCGGCTCGGTGCTGCGCCAAGCGAGCTCGAGGCGGCTCGGGCGGTTTTCAACGGGGCCGACGCTATCCTCCCAGTAGAAATTCGATACAAAATTACCGCCGGGATAACGGACGATCGGGATGTTCAGCTCGCGGACGAGGCCGAGGACGTCCTGCCGGAAGCCCTCCCTCGTCGGCGGTCTTGTGGCCGGGCTGCCAGATGCCGCCGTACACGGCGCGGCCGAGGTGCTCGATGAATGATCCGTAGATGCGCTTGTCGATTTCGGCGATTTTAAAATCCTTTTCGACGGTGAGCTTTGCTGTCTTTTCCATGCTGCAACAAATCCTTTCCGATGGTTTCGCGCCGGAGCGCGCGTTTTTATAGGAGCGGCCCGCCGTGAAAACGGGCGCGCCCTTTGCTGCTGGATACAGGTTGTACGTACAGTTTACTGCTTCCGGCGCCGGGTGTCAATCGATTTTCCTTCTTTTGCGTGCATTTTAGGCGTGTGTCGGTTGAAAATCACGGTATTTATTGACATGCACTCGGAAATATCATATAATTTAATTACAGAAAAGTGGGGAGGGATTCCGATGCACAGCGGGGAAACACAGGCAGAATGTGGCAGAATCCCGGCGGCAGAGCGGCGCGCGGTAAAGCGGATGCGCTCCGGCCGGCGGGCAAAGGGGAGACGGGCGATTTGTACAAAATGCAACGCGTCGATTCCGAACGGTGCTTCCTCCTGCCCGGAATGCAAGGCGAAGTTTGAAAAGCATGTCGGCGCCTTTGCAGGCTCGGTGCACTGGGAGGACGAGGTCAGGATTCGGGAAAGCCCGCGCACAAAAAAAGCGGAAGATCATCGTCTACAGCGTGATTCTCGCGCTGGTTATCGCTTTCTGGCTGCTGGTGCAGACCGGCGCGCTCGGCGCAATCATGGAGGAAATCGGCTGGCGGTACGTCCGCATGGTTTACCCGGCGGATCGGTACGCGTCTGCGGCTTTATTCCGCGGCCTCGGCTGACGGCGTGTGCAGGAGATAGGAGGCGGCCGCGGGAAGGCTCTGCGGCTGCTTGTCCGAACGGAATAGAGGCTAAAAGTAAGGACGCTTTTTTATTTAAACGGCGTCCTTACTTTTTTGCGCTTTTTCTGGTATACTGAAAGCAACAAAGTGCAAGAAGGGGCGTTCCCAAATGAAAACATATCTCGCGGTGGACATCGGCGCTTCCAGCGGCCGCCACAGCCTCGGCTGGCTCGAGGACGGCAAAATGCGGCTTTCGGAGGTCAATCGCTTTAAAAACGGCGCGGCGCAGAAGAACGGGCGGCTCTGCTGGGATGCGGACGGCCTGCAGCGGCACGTGCTCGCAGGCCTGCGGGCCTGCGCGCGCACGGCGCGCCGAGGGCTCCGCGCTCGCCGGCTGTGCACCGGAGGCGCTGCTGCCCGAGAGCGTTTCAATCGATACGTGGGGCGTGGATTTCGTTTGCTCGGCGAAAACCTCAACCGCATCGGCGACGCGGTCGCTTACCGCGACGGGCGCACGGCGGGCGTGCCGGAAAAGCTCGAGGCGGTTCTGCCGTTTGCCGAGCTGTACGCGCGCACCGGCATCCAGCGGCAGGTGTACAACACGGTGTACCAGCTTTGGTCGCTGCGGCAGGCGGCGCCGGAGCAGCTCGAGCGCGCGGCGCATTTCCTGATGATGCCCGACTATCTCGCCTTCACGCTGACCGGCGTGTGCGCGAACGAATACACGATCGCGAGCACCTCGGCGCTTTTGAATGCCCGCGAAAGGACGTGGGACGCGGAGATCCTAAAGCGCATCGGCGTGCCGGCGCACATCTTCCACCCGGTCCGCATGGCCGGCGAGCCCGGCCGCCTGACGCCCGCGGTGCGCGAGGCCGCCGGCTTCGACACGCTCGTGCGTCTCGCGCCGTCCCACGACACGGCCTCGGCGTTTCTGGCCGTACCGGCGCGCGACGAAAACGCCGTGTTCCTCTCGAGCGGCACATGGAGCCTGATCGGCGTGGAGAACCCGAGCCGATCACGACCGCGGAGAGCCGCGCGCAGAACTTCACGAGCGAGGGCGGCTACGCATACCGCTACCGCTACCTGAAAAAACATCATGGGCGCTTTGGATGCTGCAGAACATCCGGCGGGAGCTCGGCCAGACGCGCTTCGATTTCGAGCTGCTCGCAAAGCTCGCGGAAAGCGCCGCGGACTACCCCGGCCGCGTCGATGTGAACGACGGGCGGTTCCCTCGCGCCGGACAACATGCAGGAGGCCGTGCGCGTCGTGCTGCGGAAAACGGCTTCAAGAGAAAAGCCCACGGCGGCGCAGACGCTCTCCTGCGTCTACCACAGCCTTGCGGAATCGTACGCCGAGGCCGTGCGCGGGCTTGAAAAAAGATCACCGGGGCGCGTTCACGAGCCCTCAACATCGTCGGCGGCGGCAGTCAGGACGCTTACCTGAACCAGCTCACCGCGGACGCGACAGGGCTGCCGGTTTACGCCGGCCCGACCGAGGGCACGGCGATCGGCAACATCGCGGTGCAGATGATCGCCGGCGGCGCGCTGCGCGATGTACAGCACGCGCGCGACGTGATCCGCGAGAGCTTCCCGATCCGGTCTTTACCCCGCGTGGAAAGGAGAAAACCACATGCTGAAGGGAAAAACCGTTCTGCTCGGCGTGACGGGCAGCATAGCGCCCACAAGATCGCAGGGCTTGCGAGCATGCTCGTCAAGCAGCATGCGGACGTCACGGTGCTGATGACGCAGAATGCAACGAATTTCATCCACCCGACGACCTTTGAGACACTGACGGGCAACAAGTGCCTGATCGACACCTTCGACCGGAATTTCCAGTACAGCGTCGAGCATGTCGCGCTCGCAAAAGCGCGCGGATGTCGTGCTTGTCGCGCCGGCGAGCGCGAACGTGATCGGCAAGATCGCGAACGGCATCGCGGACGATATGCTGACGACGACCGTCATGGCCTGCGCCTGCCGGTGCCCGGTTCTGCTTTGCCCCGGCGATGAACACGAATATGTTTGAAAACCCGATCGTGCAGGACAATCTGGAAAAAGCTCCGCCGGTTCGGCTACACGGTCATCGAGCCGGATACGGGCTATCTGGCGTGCGGCGACACGGGCCGCGGCAAGATGCCCGCGGAACAGGTGCTGTTCGACTGGCTCCTGCGCGAAATCGCCTGCGAAAAAAGGACCTCGCCGGAAAGCGCATTGTCGTCACGGCCGGCGCGACCGCTGAAAAAATCGACCCTGTGCGGTTCATCACGAACCATTCGACCGGTAAAATGGGCTGCGCCGTCGCGCGGCGCGCGATGCTGCGCGGCGCCGCGGTCACGCTCGTCTGCGGGCGCATGGCGGTGGAGCCGCCCCCGTTCGTCGAGGTTGTGCGCGCCGAATCGGCCGCGGAGATGTTCGAGGCGGTCAAGGCCGCGGCAGAGGGGCCGACATCGTCGTGAAGGCCGCCGCCGTGGCGGATTACCGGCCGAAAACGGTCGCCGCCGAAAAAAGATGAAGAAGCGGGAGGGCGCGCTGACGCTCGAGCTCGAGCGCACGGCGGACATCCTCGCGTGGCTCGGCGCGCACAAAGGCCGGGGCAGACGCTCTGCGGCTTTGCGATGGAGACGGAAAACCTGCTCGAAAAACGCGGCCGAAAGCTGCGGCGCAAGAACCTCGACCTGATCGTCGCGAACAGCCTGCGCACGCCGGGGGCGGGCTTCGGCGCCGATACGAACGCCGTGGCGCTTCTGACCGCAGAGGAGGCCGAAACGCTGCCGCTGCTTTCGAAGGACGAGACGGCGGACCGTATTTTAGATAAAATCCAGACATTGAGAAAGGACAGGGGAACAAAATGGACTTTAACGCATACGAGGCGGCGCGGGCGCAGTACGCGGCGCTTGGCGTCGATACGGACGCGGCGATGAAAACGCTCGCCGGCGTGCCGGTTTCGATCCACTGCTGGCAGGGCGACGACGTGCACGGCTTTGAAAACGGCGGGGCCGCGCTTTCGGGCGGCATTCAGGCGACCGGCGACTACCCGGGCCGCGCGCGCTGCTTCGAGGAGCTCTGCGCCGATTTTTTGCAGGCTGCCGAGCAGATCCCGGCAAAAAGCGCATCAACCTGCACGCGAGCTACCTCGTCCCGACACGCCGGTGGACCGCGACGCGATCGAGTACGAGCACTTCGCGCCGTGGGTGGCGTTTGCGAAAGCAGCACGGCTTCGGCATCGATTTCAACCCCACGTATTTTCGCACCCGATGGTCAAAGATAACCTGACGCTCTCCTCGCCGGACGAAGCGGTGCGCGCGTTCTGGGTGGAGCACGGCCGGCGCTGCCGCCGCATCGCCGGGCGGATCGCGGCGGGCTCGGCTCGCCGGTGCTCAACATCTGGATTCCGGACGGTTTTAAGGATGTGCCGGCCGACCGCATGGCGCCGCGCCTGCGCCTGAAAAAAGAGCCTCGACGAGATCTTCGCGGAGAAGATTGAGGGCGTCGTCGACTGCGTTGAGTCGAAGGTGTTCGGCATTGGGCTTGAAAGCTACACGGTGGGCAGCGCGGAGTTTTACCTGAGCTACGCCGCGTCGCACCCGGGCGTGTACGACCTGCTCGACAACGGCCACTACCACCCGACCGAGTTTGTCAGCGACAAGATCCCGGCGTTTCTCTGCTTTTCGACAAAGGTGCCGCTGCATGTGACGCGTCCCGTGCGTTGGGACAGCGACCACGTCGTGCTGTTCGACGACGAGCTGCGCGAGATCGCAAAGAGATCGTGCGCAATGACGCGCTCGGCCGCGTGATGATCGGCCTCGATTTCTTCGCCGCCTCGATCAACCGCGTGGCGGCATGGGTCGTCGGCACGCGCAACATGGAAAAAGGCGCTGCTCTGGGCGCTTTTGCAGCCGAACGCCCGTATGCGCGATTTGCAGGACAAAGCGGATTTTACCGCGCTGATGGTGCTTTCCGAAAAGCTCAAGACGATGCCGTTTTCGGCGGTTTGGGAACGCTACTGCGAGGGGCAGGGCGTGCCGGCGGACGACCTCGAGTGGCTCGAGCGTGTGATGCAGTATGAAAAGGACGTGCTTTCAAAGCGCGCCTGATATAGAATTCGATACGGAGATGATACGGATGATGACAGAGCAACCGGTGATCCGCGGCTTTATGCGCATGTGCGGCGACGGCTGGCAGCAGGGCTGGCACGAGCGCAACGGCGGAAACCTCACCTACCGCATGCGCCCCGAGGAGGCCGAAGCGTGCCGCCCGTTTTTCACGGCGCCGCGCGAATGGAACGCGATGGGCGTTTCGGCGGAGAACCTCGCCGGCGAGTATTTTATCACGACGGGCAGCGGAAAATTCCTGCGCAACGTGCAGGAGGATCCTGCGCACAATATCGGCATTGTGGAAATCAACGCGGCGGGCGACCGCTGGCGCATCGTCTGGGGTCTTGAGGACGGCGCGCACCCGACGAGCGAGTTTCCGAGCCACTTTTTGAACCACAGCGTCCGCAAAACGGCGACAAACGGCGCGTACCGCGTGATCTACCACGCGCACACGCCGAACCTGATCGCGATGACCTACATCCTGCCGCTCACGGCGCGCGACTTCACCCGCGCGCTTTTGGCAGAGCGCGACGGAGTGCCCGGTCGTGTTCCCGGGCGGCGTCGGCGTTGTGGAGTGGATGGTGCCCGGCGGCGCGGACATCGCCCTTGCGACGAGTGCGCTGATGAAGCGCTACGACGCGGCGGTCTGGGCGCACCACGGCCTGTTCGTCTCGGGGCCGGATTTCGACACCGCGTTCGGCCTGATGCACACGATCGAGAAAGCGGCGCAGATCTACCTGCTGGCGCTTTCGGCGGGCGGCGGCAGATCCGCCAGACGATCACCGACGACAACCTGCGCGCGATCGCCAAAAGAATTCGGCGTGACGCTGAACGAGGCGTTTCTGGACTGAGCCGGGAGGCCGCGGTTTAAAGCGGCTCCATAAAATTTACAGACTTTACAAGAAATGTCATGACATATTCACAACTTGGGTGTATACTGAAACCAAATAGAAAATCCGGTTCAGGGGTATGTCATTATGGTAGAAAAACATTTGGCGTAAAAGGCCGATGCGGTGTACAAAGAACGCGCTGGCGCATATGGCATATAGGTTTTTCTTCCGACGGCAAGATACCTGCTGCAATGACGCATCTGGATAACGGCGAAAAAGGTTATTTTTGCTTGGCGGCGGCATTGAAAACGACGAGACGCACGAGGATTGTATTATTCGGGAAAGCCTAGAGGAAGCCGGCCTTTCAGTGTTCCCGAAAAGTTTGTATGCAAAGGCGATTATTACCATTTTGCAGAGCATATGAAAACGGATTTCCGCGCCATAGGATATTTCTATTATATGGAGATTGGCGACGTCGTCTCAGAACCGAGTGAGCCAGATCACCATTTGGTATGGTTAACGCCGGATGAAATCAGACAAAACTGTTTTTCTCCCCATCAAATCTGGGCGGTAGAACAAGTGTGCAGCATTTACCGGAGATCTGTATAATTCATGGCAGGATGAATGAAACTTTGAATGGATGCCTGCCGAAGCTTTGTTTTCCCACCAAATCAAACTATATACAAAATCAGTCAGGAGGATGGTTCAAAATGGTCAACAGAATTGTATTGAACACCATTTCCTATCACGGCAAGGGCGCGATCGAGAAAATCCCGGAGGAGCTTCAGGCGCGCGGCTATAAAAAGGCCTTCGTCTGCACCGACCCGGATCTGCTGAAATTCGGCGTGACCAGAAGGTTACCGGCCTGCTCGACGCGGCGAAGATCCCGTATGAAATCTACAGCGAGATCAAGCCGAACCCGACGATCGAGAACGTCCAGCACGGCGTGGAATCGTTCAAGCGCTCCGGCGCGGACTGCATCGTGACGATCGGCGGCGGCTCCTCAATGGACACCGCGAAGGCCATCGGCATCATCATCGATAACCCAGGAATTCGCCGACGTCCGCTCGCTCGAGGGCGTCGCGCCGACGAAGAAGCACGCGGTCTTTACGATCGCCGTCCCCACGACGGCGGGTACGGCGGCGAGGTGACGATCAACTACGTCATCACCGACGTGGAGAAGAAGCGCAAGTTCGTCTGCGTCGATACGAACGACATCCGAAATCGCGGTCGTTGACCCGGATATGATGGCATCGATGCCCAAGGGGCTCACCGCCTCCACCGGCATGGACGCGCTGACCCACGCCGTCGAGGGCTACATCACGAAGGGCGCCTGCGCCATTTCCGACATGTTCCACCTCGAGGCGATCCGCCTGATTTCCGAGAATCTGCGCGGTGCGGTGCAGAACACGCCCGAGGGCCGCGAGGGCATGGCTCTTGGCCAGTATGTCGCGGGCATGGGTTTCTCGAATGTTGGGCTGGGCATCGACCACTCGATGGCTCACACCCTGTCCGCTCACTACGACACCCCGCATGGCGTTGCCTGCGCCATCATCCTGCCCACCGGCCTCGAGTACAACGCTTCGGTCGCCGGTGCGCGCTACCGCGCGGTCGGCAAGGCGATGGGCATCGAGGGCATCGACGCGATGGGCGACGAGGAAGCGGCGAATGCGACGATCGCGGCCGTCAAGCAGCTCAGCGCCGACGTGGGCATCCCGCCGACCTCAAGGGCATCCTCAAGGAGGAGGACGTGCAGTTCCGCCGAGAGCGCCTATGCGGACGCGTGCTGCCCCGGCAACCCCGCGACACCTCCGTGGAGGAGATCGCCGCGCTGTACAGAAGCCTGCTGTAAGCGGTACAATCCATAGAACGGAAAAGGGTTCCGGAGCCGGTCGCTCCGGGACCCTTTCGGCGTCTGCGCCATACCAGCTCCCCCGCGGAATCTGCGTTTTGTGTGCGCGGGCTGCGGCGGAACGGCGCAAAAAAATAGCCGCGCAGCGGGGAAATGCCTGCTGCGCGGTGTTTTTTAGCTGTATTTTGGCGGCCGGACGGCTTCGCCTTTCGGCGGATTCGAAAAGCCTGCCGTGTGCGGAACCTAACCTCTGCGGTTTGATTACCAGCCGAGGGACTTCAGGTACTCGCGGCTCATCTTCACGGCGTCGAGCGGCGCGCGCTCATAGGCCTGATCCTGCTCGACGACGACCCACTTCGCGCCGGCGTCGATGGAAGCCTCGAGCACGGCGGGAATGTCCTGCATGCCGTAGCCGACCGGGCGGAACTCGAACTTGCCGGTTTCTTCTTTCTTCTCGGTCTCGATGCCGATCAGCTCGTACATGTTGGCGGGCTTGCCCTCCTTGTAGAAGTCCTTGAGATGGACGACCGGCGCGCGGCCCGTGTACTTTCTGATGTAGTCGGCCGGAACCTCGCCGGCGACGTTGACCCAGCAGATGTCGATCTCGGTCTGGAGCAGCGAGGCCGGGATTTCCAGTAGATGTAATCGAGCGCATACTGGCCGTTCGGCATTTTGATGAACTCGAAATCGTGGTTGTGGTAGAGCAGCGTGATGCCGACCTTGTTGCAGGCCTCGCCGATCTGGCGGAAGATCTCGATATTTGCGAGGAACTTCTCGGTGCCCGGGCGGTCCTCCTCCATCAGGTACGGGATCGCGATGTACTGCATGCCGATTTCCTTATACTGGGCGACGGTGCCCTCGATGTCGGCGGCAAGCTCCTGAAACGGGACGTGCGCGGAGAGCGGGACGAGGCCGACCTCATCGAGAACCGCCTTCACCTCGGCGGGCTTCATGCCGTACAGGCCGGCAAGCTCCACGCCGTCGTAGCCCATTTCCTTGAGCTTCTGCATCGTGCCCTTAAAATCGCGCTCGGCGTCGTCGCGGACGGAATAAACCTGCACCGCTACGGGTAAATTCTTCATGGTGAACTCCTCCTGTGAAATAAATTTGGATCTGAAAATATTGTACAGGATTTTTCGGAAAAAAGTCTACGGGAATTTATGAATTTTAGGCTTTATCCGCACAATTTTCCGATTCCCGCCGCCGCGCGCTTGAAAAGCCGCCCGCAAAATGGTATGATACAACAGAATACAAAAGCAATTCCGAAAAGGAACGTGATTTTACGCATGAAACGAAACCTGCGCTTTTATTTTGCCCTTTTGTTCGCACGGGGCACGGCCCTCGTCCTCAAGCTGATTGGCCGCAAGGGCACCTCGATGCCGGGCTCGTGGGCGATCATCCTCTGCCCCGATTTCATCGGCCGCATGCCAAAGCCCGAGAAGATCATCGGCATCACGGGCACGAACGGCAAGACGACCGTTTCGAACATGATCGAGGACGTGCTCGAGGACAACGGCATCGACTTCATCTGCAACCGCTCGGGCACGAACGTGCACACCGGCATCGCCTCCACGCTGATCGCGAACAGCCGATTTTCGGCAAGCCGAAGCACAAAGCTCGCCGTGTTTGAGATGGACGAGCGCTCCGCACCGAAATTTTTCCCTTACATGCAGCCGGATATTCTGCTCTGCACGAATATTTTCCGCGATTCCTACAAGCGCAATGCGCACGCCGAGTTTATCCTCGATATTTTGAACCGCGAAATCCCGAAGGGGACGCGGCTCGTGCTGAATGCCGACGACCCGCTGTGCAGCGCGATCGCGCCGGAAAACGACCGCGTCTACTACGGCATCGACCGCCTCGATACCGATAAGACGGTGTGCGACAACATCGTCAACGACGTGCCGGTCTGCCCGCGGTGCTTCGGCCCGCTCACGCACGACGTCGTGCGCTACCACCACATCGGCCGCGTCCGCTGCGAAAGCTGCGGCTACCATTCGCCGGCGCCCGATTACCGCGCGACGGACGTCGATATCGAGCACATGCAGATGACCGTCGAAAAGGACGGCCGCGCGGATGTTTACCCGCTCGCGAATGCGAACAACATCAACATCTACAACTCGCTGGCCGCCGTCGCGGTGCTGCGCGAGTTCGGCCTCACGCCGGAGCAGATTGAAAAAATCCTTCCGGAAGATGGGCATCAGCGAGACGCGCTACTCGAAACGGAGGCGAACGGCCGCAAAATCATCCTGCACCTCGCGAAGGGGCAGAACCCGATCGCCTGCTCGCGCGCGTTTGAGAACATCCGCAACGCGCCGGGGGAAAAAGGCCGTCATCCTTTTCTCGACGACTACTTCGACGCGCGCCACACGGTCGAGAACACCGCTTGGTTCTACGACACCGACTTTGAATTTTGAACGACGAGAGCGTCGTGCAGGTCGTCATCGCCGGCGCGCGCCACCACGATACCTACGTGCGCGCGCTGCTCGCGGGCATCCCGGCGGAGCGCATCGTCCACATGCGCGGGGAAAACGACGCGCCTGCCGCCGTTACGCCCGAGGCGGACACCGTGTTCATCCTCTACGACGTCTACACGATCCGCCTTGCGAATGAGATCCGCCAGAAGCTGCTTGACAGCGGGAAGGAGGCTGCCTCGAAATGAAAATAGAGATCCTGTTCCCGGAGTTCTGCAACCTCTTCGGCGACACGTACAACATGATCTACCTTGAAAAAACGCTGCCGCAGGCGGGTTTATCCGCACGCCGATCGGCGGCACGGTGCGCTTCACCGAGGAGAAAATCGACCTTGTCTACATGGGCCCGATGACCGAGCGCATGCAGGCGCGCGTGATCGAAAGGCTCCGCCCGCTGAAGGAGAAGATCTGCGCGGCGATCGAGAGCGGCACCGTGTTTCTCTTCACCGGCAACGCGCTCGAGGTTTTCGGCGACTACATCGAAACGGAGGACGGCGGCCGCATCGAGTGCCTCGGCCTGTACCGCCTCTTTGCAAAGCGCGACATGATGCACCGCCACAACAGCGATTTCGAGGGAACCTTTGAGGGCGAGACCGTCATGGGCTTCAAGACGCAGTTCACGATGGCCTACACGCCGGACGAATCCCTCGGCCTTTTCAAAAAGACGAAGGGCGTGGGGCTGAACCCGAAGGCCGCGTGGGAGGGCATCCGCCTGCACAACTTCTTCGGCACCTACCTCGTGGGGCCGATTCTCGTGATGAACCCGCCGTTCACGAAATACCTGCTGCGGCTGATCGGCGCGGGCGACGTGCCGCTCGCCTTCGAAAAGGAGAATATGGAGGCCTACGCGCAGCGTAAGAAGGACTTTGCCGAAAAGGTGCGCTGATGGAAAAGGTTCTGCACAACATCCCGCCCGTGTTCGATGCAAAGAGCCGCGTTTTGATCCTCGGCTCGTTCCCGTCGGTCAAATCGCGGGAGGGATGTTTTCTACCACCACCCGCAGAACCGCTTCTGGCGCGTGATCGCCGCGGTGTGCGGCGCGCCGGCGCCGGAGACGGTCGGGGAAAAGCGCGCGCTGCTGCTTCAAAACCGCATCGCGCTGTGGGATGTGATCGCCTCGTGCGCGATCGCGGGCTCCTCGGATGCGAGCATCCGGGACGCTGTGCCGAACGACCTCAGCCGCATTTTGTCGCAGGCGGAGATTCGGCACATCTACACGAACGGGCAGACCGCGCACCGGCTGTATGGGAAGCATCAGGCGCAGGGCGTCAGACTGCCGGAGACGGTTCTGCCCTCCACAAGCCCTGCGAACGCCGCGTGGAGCCTCGAGAGGCTGACCGAGGCGTGGTCGGTGATCCGGCAGGCATGAGCGCGCGGCTGCGGCGCGCTTGCCCGCCCCGCAAAAATAGAAAGGGTGTTTTCAGTGACGAGAGGAAATGATGGCGTATATTCTCGACAGCGTGCCGTACCGCATTGTGTTCGTCGATACGGACCACATCATCCGCTACATGAACCGCGAGGCGAAGCACCACTATTACATGGTGCGCGGCTACGGCGACCTGATCGGAAAATCGATCTTCGAGTGCCACTCGGAGAAATCGAAGGAGATGCTGATCGCGGCGGTGGAGAAACTCAAAACCACGGCAACGAGATCTATCTCGGCGTCAGCGTTTACAACGAGCGCAAGTACATCAACCCCGTGCGCGACGAAAACGGCGTGCTGATCGGCTATTTCGAGCGCTTGAGCGCAATTTGCAGAAATAAAAGAACCGTTCCCGGCCGAAAAGCCGGGAGCGGTTCCGTTTGTTTTGGGGAGAAGCCGGGCGCGTGCGAGAGGCCGAAAAGCGGGCGGATTTCTTTCAAGGCAGGCTGCGGGCCGCCCTGAGAAAACGCGCGCGCAGGCAGGCGGCGCCGGGCGCGAGCGCTCAGCCTGCGGCCTCAGGGGCTGGGGCTCCGCCGGCGCGTCCTCGGGCAGCGGGGAAGCGCTCTCTGCCAGAAGCCGCCGTAGTAGTAGATCAAGTTCGGGATCAGGCCGAGGATCCAGCCGATCGGCGCGGAAAACCAGATGCCGGTGTAGCCGATCCAGATGGGCAGGAGGATCGAAAGGCCGATCTTGCTGCCGAGCTCCACGAAGGAGGAGATCATCGTGACGCCGATTTTGCCCATGCCCTTCAGCGTGCTGTTGTAGAGCCAGATCCACCCGAGGAACGGGAAAAACCAAGACTGGATGCGCACGAAGCTGAGCGAGGCCTCGATGACCTGTGTTTCCCTCGGGCTTTACGTAGAGCAGGACGAGCGGCTCGGCGAAGATCAGGGAGCGCGCTCGCGAGCACGGAGAGACCGCCGACGAGCAGGAAGATCTCGCGCACGCCGCGGCGGATGCGGCCGGCCAGCCGCGCGCCGAAGTTCTGCCCGACATAGACCGAGAAGCCGAAGGAAAAGTTGCTGAACAGCATGACGGCGAGGTTCTGCACATTGCTGCCGACCGTGAAGGCGGCGACCACGTTCGCGCCGAAGCCGTTGATCACGCGCGTGATGACCATCATGCCGACGGAGAGCAGCGCGCCCTGTAAGGCCATCTGCGCGCCCATGCCGAAGATGCGCAGCAGAACCGCCGTATCCGGCTTGAAATCGTCCTTTTCAGGCGGAGCTGCGGGTGCTTTTTGAACATGTAGGCGATGCAGACCGCGGCGGAGACCGCCTGCGCGATCACCGTGGCGCCGGCGACGCCCGCCACGCCGAGCTCAAAACGAGCACGCTCAGAAGGTCGAGCGCCACGTTGAGCAGAGAGCAGAAAATGAGGAAGATCAGCGGCGTTTTGCTGTCGCCCAGCGCGCGCAGCACGGAGGCCGCCGCATTGTAGGAGAACTGTGCGATGCCGAGCCCGCCGATCAGCTGGATGTAGAGCACAGACATGTCGATCACGCTTTCCGGCGTGTTCAAAAGCAGCATCAGCGGGCGCGCGAGCAGCATGCCTCACGACACACATGGCGGCGCCGATGCCGAGCGTCAGGTAAACCGTGCTGACGAGTCCGGCGCGGATTTTTTTCTCGTCGCCCGCGCCGACGAACTGGGAGATCACGATCGAGACGGCGCTCGTCACGCCGGTTGAGAGCAGCAGGATGAAATTCGTCGTCGAGGTCGTCGCGCCGACGGCAGCGAGCGCCTCGGAGCCGACGTAGCGGCCGAGCACCGCGGAATCCACCATCGTGTAAAGGGACTGGAACACGCTGCCGAGCATCATCGGCAGCGCAAAGCGCAGCATCAGGCTGATGGGCCTGCCGCGGGTCATGTCGATCGCACCGGATCTTCCTGCCATGTCTTTCTTCCTCCGTTTAACGCAAAAATGAAGGGCGGACCGGGAAGCGATTCGCCCTTACTTTATTTTAACAAGATTTTCCCAAGGGTTCAAGACACGGGAAATCCAAATCAGCGGCCGGAAAAATTGTGTATAATATACAACGCCGCTGTGCCAGAGCCGTCAAGGCATGGAATAAGTGAACATTTCGTAGTGCAGCGCGGCGCCCACGTCGATGGCTTCGGGCAGCAGCGCCCGCGCGACGAGGATCTCATCCCCGCTGCCGTCGTCGGTGCGCAGCAAAACGGCGTAATCGCCGTCGATGCGGCTCACGATGTAGTCGTAGGGTCCCATGTTCCGCTCCTTTCCGTTTTGTCCGTGTGTGGAGGACAGAGCGCCGCGGCCTTCGCGCAGGAAGTTTCAGTGCGCGGCCCCGCGCACAAGCGACGCGGCGTGCTCGCGCGCCCGCTCGTAGTCCCGTTTTCGATCAGATACGGCTTTGTAAAGCGCTCGGCCTCCGGGTTTTCCGGCTCGATCTCCCGCGCCATCAGCAGCACGCCGTTTTCCTCGCGGACGGGGCGGAAGCCCATCCTTTCGTGAAAGGCTCTGGCCGCGTCGTTCGGCAGCGCGATGTGGGCGGTCACGCGGCGGTAATTCGCGTGGTGCATGATCGCGAGCATCAGGCTGTAGAGCGAGGCGCCGACGCCGCGGCGCTGGTATTCGGGCGCGACATAGAGCTGGATATCCGCCGTGAACCGGTCGGCCGGCTCCACGCCGCGCTCGGTCAAAAGGCAGAAGCCTGCCGTGGCGCTGTCGATTTCAGTCATAATCCAGCCGCGCCCGTAGGTGTAGCGGTCTATGCGCTGGATGTATTCCGCGAGGGGCGGCACGGTTTCGTCCGGCGTGCAGTTCGTGTTTTCCACATAGGGCGCGTAGATTTTGAGCATGGAGGGCGCGTCCCATTCGTTGATTCTTCTTACAGCAACTCGCATTTGTGTCACCAGAGCCGCCGGGCGGGCGCTTCCTTTTCTTGAAAAACAGGGATTAAAAACAGGGGGAATAAGACAGCTTGGTTTAAGCGGGCTTAAACCAAGCGCTTTTTGAACAAAGCTCACAGGCTGCACTCCACCTCGGAAAAACGCGGGATGGAGGGCGAGGCACCGGGGCGGGAAACGGCGATGGCCGCGGCTTTCGCGGCAAGGCGCAGCGCCTCCTGCGGCGCGCGGCCATCGAGCATGCCGCGCAGGAAGTAGCCGGTGAAGGTGTCGCCGGCCGCCGTCGTGTCGGCCGCCTCGGCCTTCTCGGCCGGGCAGAACACGCGCGTCTGCCCCTTCGAATACCACGCGCCCGCCGCGCCGAGCGTCAGGACGACGGCCGCCTGCGGGTACTTTTCCGCCATGCGGCTGAGGATCGCTTCCGGCTCCGCCGTGCCGGCGAGCTGCTCGCCCTCGATCTCATTGAGCAGGAAAACGGAGACGAGCGAGAGGTCGCACGCGAGCGCGCCGCTGTCCATCGGCGACGGATTGAACCAGATTTCAAGCCCCATTTCCGCCGCGCGGCGCAGGATATGCGGCCCGGCGCTGATTTCGTTCTGGAGCAGCAAAACGTCGCCCGCCGAAAAGTGCGCGAGCACCTTGTCGGCATAGGCGGGCGTCACGGCGTGGTTTGCGCCGCCGAAAAGCAAAATCGCGTTCTGCGCGCGTTCATCCACCTGAATGATCGTGTGGCCGCTGCGGCCCGGCACGGTGCCGACGAAGCGCGTGTTCACGCTGTCCGCCCGGAGCGTGTCGAGCAGCAGGCCGCCGTCCCCGCCGACGAGCCCGGCGTGAAAGACGGAAAGCCCGGCCCGCGCTGCGGCGATCGACTGGTTCAGCCCCTTGCCGCCGGGAAAGACCTCGAGGCCGCGGCTGGCCTGGTCTCGCCGCCGCGCACGGTGTGCGCTACCGCATAGACGTAATCGATATTGAGAGCCGAAGTTCAGAATTTTTTCATGGTGCCCTTCCTTTCCGTGCGGCGCTTATAGCATAAGCATAGAACGTTCGCGCTGCGCCGTCAAGAAAAGCAGGACAAAAGAGCCCCTGCAATTCCAGTTGATTTCAGCGGATTTTACAAGGCGCGGGGGATTCACAAAACGGCCGGAAAGTGGTATACTATTACGGTTAGCGGGCAATCGGCCCGAGCGCGCCGCGCCGCATTTCCCGCGGCCGGCCGAACGGATGAAGGATGAAAAACGAAACAGGAAAAAGGAATGGTTACGTATGGGCAAAAGAGAAAATCTCCGGAATGTCGCGATCATCGCGCACGTCGACCACGGCAAAACGACGCTGGTCGACCAGCTTCTGCGCCAGAGCGGCATTTTCCGCAGCAACGAGAACGTGGCCGAGCGCGTCATGGATTCAAACGACCTCGAGCGCGAGCGCGGCATCACCATTCTCGAAGAATACAGCCGTCATGTACAACGGTGTGAAGATCAATATTGTCGATACCCCCCGGCCACGCCGATTTCGGCGGCGAGGTGGAGCGCATTCTGAAGATGGTCGACGGCGTTCTGCTGCTCATCGACGCGTTTGAGGGCTGCATGCCGCAGACGCGCTTCGTGCTGAAAAAGGCGCTCGGCCTCGGCAAGAAGCCGGTCGTCGTCGTCAACAAGGTCGACCGACCGGGCGCCCGCCCGCTGGAGGTCATCGACGAGGTGCTCGACCTCTTCATCGAGCTCGGCGCCGACGAGGAGCAGCTCGAGTTCCCGGTCGTCTACGCCTGCGCGCGACGGCTACGCGATGAACGACCCCGCGGAGCAGGGCACGGACATGAAGCCCCCTTTGAGGCGATCGTCAACGAGGTGCCGGCGCCCGAGGGCGACCTCGAGGGCCCGACGCAGGTTTTGTTCTCGAACGTCGACTACGACGAGTATGTGGGCCGCATCGGCATCGGCCGCGTGGAGCGCGGCACCGTGAAGGTCGGCCAGACCGTCACGATCTGCAGCAGCACGAGCGATGAAAAGCGCAACGCGCGCGTCACGAAGCTCTACCAGTTCGAGGGCCTCAAGCGCGTCGATGCGGAGAGCGCGGCGCTCGGCGATATTGTCGCGGTTTCCGGCATTACGGACCTCAACATCGGCGAGACCGCCTGCGACCCCGAGCATGTGGAAGCCGCTGCCGTTCGTCAAGATTGACGAGCCGACGGTTTCGATGCTGTTCATGGTCAACAACTCGCCCTTTGCGGGCCGGGAGGGCAAGTACGTCACGTCACGCAATATCCGCGACCGCCTGTTCAAAAGAGGTGGAAACCAATGTCGCCATGCGTGTGGAGGAAACGGATTCCACCGATGCGTTCAAGGTTTCTGGCCGCGGCGAGCTGCACCTTTCTATCCTGATCGAGCAGATGCGCCGCCAGAACTACGAATTTCAGGTTTCCCGCCCGAACGTGATCTACAAGGAGATCGACGGCAGAAAGTATGAGCCGATCGAGCTTCTGATGATCGAGGTGCCGGACAGCCACGTCGGCGCGGTCATGGAGAAGCTCGGCACGCGCAAGGCAGAGCTCGTCAACATGGGCGCGCGCGACAGCGGCACGACGCACCTCGAGTTCAAGATTCCGGCGCGCGGCATCATGGGCTACCGCTCGGAGTTTTTGACGGACACGAACGGCAACGGCATTATGAACCACGTGTTCGACGGCTACGAGCCGTATAAGGGCGACATCCAGCAGCGCAGCACGGGCTCGATCGTCGTGCACGAGACCGGCGAATCCACGGCGTACGGCCTGTTTTACGCGCAGGACCGCGGCCGCCTCTTTATCGGGCCGGGCGTGCCGGTATATGAGGGCATGATCGTCGGCAGCAACCCGAAGGGCGACGACATCGTGATCAACGTCTGCAAGAAAAAACACGTCACCAACACCCGCGCCGCCGGCTCGGACGAGGCGCTTAAGCTGACGCCGCACACGGTGCTCTCGCTCGAGCAGTCGCTCGAATTCATCGCGGACGACGAGCTCGTCGAGATCACCCCGGAGAGCATCCGCATGCGCAAGGTCGTTCTTTCGAAGGAGCTGCGCATGAAGCAGGCCGCCAAAAAAAGAAATAAAGGCGGGCACGGCCCGCGGCGGGTGTCCGCGGGATCGCTTGTGTGCACAAGCTCGTTTTCCAAGGAAATCGGCGCGGGGGCGCGTCCTTCGGGCGCTTCCGGCGGGCACGGCAGCCGCGCTTTGCATATCATTTTCGAATTATCAACCGATTGTTTTAAAGAAAGCACAGGCCAGATGAATATAGTTGTTTTGGATTTGGAGTGGAACGGCGCCTACAGCCGCAAGCTCCGCGGATTTATCAATGAGATCATCGAGATCGGCGCGGTCAAGCTCGATAAAAAATGAATATTACCGACCGGTTCTCGTGCTTTGTGAAGCCGCAGGTCACAAAAGATCAGCACGGTCATTTCGGACCTGACGAGCATCACGGACGACAATCTTTCCGACGCGATGCCTTTTATGCAGGTGGTCAGCCGCTTCCGCAAATGGGCGGGTGACTGCGTGATCGCGACCTGGGGCACCTCGGATATTTTGGCGCTGATCGAGAACTGCCGCTACTTCGGCGGTTCAGCGACGGTGCCGTTTCTCGCGCGCTACGCCGACATGCAGGTGTACTGCGAGCAGATGCTCGGGCTGGACGGCAAGGAGCAGCTCGGCCTTTCAAAGGCGGCAGAGCTTTCCGGCGTCGATGACGGCGCGCTCGACCACCACCGCGCGCTCGACGACAGCGTGCTCTCCGCGCTGATCCTGAAAAAGCTCTACACGCGCGAGAGCTTCCGCCCGCACGTGCAGGACTGCACGGACCCGGAGTTTTACCGCCGGATCACATTTAAGACGAGCTATATCTGCGACCCGGAGAGCCCGCTCATCGAGCGGCAGCACCTGCGCTTCACCTGCGAGAAGTGCGGCGGCGAGACGAAGCGCCGCGGCAAGTGGAGTGTGAAGAACAAGGGCCTGCGCGCGGTCTTCCGGTGCACGCGCTGCGGCTATGAATTCTGCGGGCAGGTGCGCGTGAAGCAGAAATACGAGGGGATCACGGTCGCGAGAAAGACGATCCCCCCTGCCGAAGATCGAGAAGCCGAGAAAGGCGGAGCCGATGCAGATCGAAAATATGCAGCTTAAAATCGAGGCGGGCGTCGGCCTGCTCGCGTTCGGCGCATGGGAGAGCCTGCCGGTCGTCCACGCGTTTTCGACGCGCATCGGCGGCGTGAGCCGGAATGAATTTGCGGCGATGAACCTAGGTTTCGGCCGCGGCGACAGCGACGAGAACGTCGCGGAGAATTTCCGGCGCATTGCGGCGGCGCTCCGATTCCGGCGGAGCGCATCACGGCGGGCGCGCAGGACCACCACACGGTCGTGCGCCGTGTCACGATGGAAAATGCCGGCACCGGCATCTGGAAACCGAAGGATATGGAGAGCGTGGACGGCCTTGTGACCGACACGCCGGGGCTGCCGCTGCTCGTCTACTGCGCCGACTGTGTGCCGCTCTACTTCTACGACCCGAAGCGCCGCGCGATCGGCTCTCGCACGCCGGCTGGCGCGGCACGGTGAACGGCATGGCAAAGGCGACAATCGAGAAGATGCAGGCCGAGTTCGGCACCGACCCCGCCGACCTGCTCGCGGCGGTCGGCCCGTCTATCTCGAAGCGCAGCTTTGAGGTCGACGAACCCTGCGCGGCGGAATTCCTCGCGCTGCCCGAGAGCGATGCGTTTGTCACCGACGACGGAACGGCAAGTTCCACGTCGACCTCTGGGAATGCAACCGGCGGTATATGCTCGCCTGCGGCATGCGCCCGGAGCGCATCACGGTCGGCGGCGTGTGCACGATGGAGAACAGCGACCTCGTCTTTTCCCACCGCGTCACGCGCGGCAAGCGCGGCTCGAACGCCGCGTTCCTGATGCTTGGGGAGGTCGCCGAATGACGGGTTGTGCGCTCTGCCCGCGCCGCTGCGGTGCGAACCGCGCCGTGTCGCGCGGCTACTGCGGCAGCGGGGAAAAAGCTGCGCATCGCCCGCGCGGCGCTCCACTTTTGGGAGGAGCCGCCGGTCAGCGGTACACGGGCAGCGGCGCCATTTTCTTCTCCGGCTGCACCCTGGGCTGCGTGTTCTGCCAGAACAGTACGATCTCGGCGGAAAATGCGCACGGGCGCGATTTTGACACGGCGGAGTTCATCGCGCTGATGCAGTCGCTCGAAAGCGAGGGCGCCCACAACATCAATCTCGTCACGCCGACGCATTTTGGGGGCAGATCGCCGCGGCGCTGCGGCAGTATAAGCCGCGCGTGCCGGTCGTCTACAACTGCGGCGGCTACGAATCGGCGGAGACGCTGCGCAGCCTCGAGGGGCTCGTCGATGTCTACCTGCCCGACTTCAAATATGCGGACGACGCGCTCGCCGTTCGCCTTTCAAACGCCCCGGACTACCGGGAGACGGCGCGCCGCGCGCTGCTGGAGATGGTGCGCCAGACCGGCGAAAACGTACGACGGCGACGGCCTGCTGCAAAGGGGCGTCGTCGTGCGGCACCTGATTCTGCCGGCGCATACGCGCAATTCCCTCGCGGTGCTCGACCTGCTCGCGGCGGAGTTCCCCGCCGTGCCGGTCAGCCTGATGGCGCAGTACGTGCCGATGGGCCGCGTGCCGGAGGAGGCGCAGTTTGCGGACGTCAACCGCCGCGTGACCGCGCGCGAGTACCGCAAGGTGCTCGACCACATGATGGCGCTTCGGGCTCGACGGCTTCTGTCAGGAGCGCAGCGCCGCCAAAGCCCGGTATGTGCCGGATTTCACGCAGTTCGATGAGCCCTGCGAGGAGGAAGCATGATGCGGATACAACTGGTTTCACCGATGGAGACGGTCTTTCGGCCGGAGAGCTTCGCGCCGTACACGTCGTGCAGCGCGCTGGGGGAGGAAACGGCGTTTCAGGCCGTTTTGACCGGGCAGGAGGCGTGCCGCCCCGTGCTGCGGACGGACGCGCCGGTGCATGCGGAGATCTTTCGCATCGGCTTCGTGCCGTGCGCGCTCGCGGCGTACCCCGACCGGCACGACGCGGACTACCTGACGACGGAGCCGGGGCTGTTCCCCGACGTGTTGTACCCGCTCGAGGGCGATGCGGTGCAGGTCGACGGCTTTGAGACGCTCTGGATCAGCCTGCGCGTGGACGGCGACGCGCCCGGCGGCACGTATGCGGTTGAGCTCGAGGCAGGCGGGCAGCGCGCGGTTTTCCGCCTCACGGTGATCCCCGCCGCTTTGCCGGCGCAGCGCCTCTGCTTTACGCAGTGGTTCCACGCGGACTGCATCGCCTCGCTGCACAAGGTCGAAATCTACTCGCCGGCGCACTGGGCGCTGATCGAAAAATATATGCGCGCGACGGCGTGCCACGGCGTCAACGTGCTGCTGACGCCGGTGCTCACGCCCGCGCTCGACACGGCGGTCGGCGGCGAGCGGCCGTGCACCCAGCTTCGACATCGCGGTGCGGGAGGGGCGCTATGCGTTCGGCTTCGACCGGCTTCGGCGGTGGATCCGCCTCGCGCGGGCATGCGGCATCGAAAAATTTGAGATCTCCCACCTCTTTACGCAGTGGGGCGCGGCGCATGCCCCGAATATCTACGTTTCGGAAAAACGGCGTTCGGTCGCTGCGCTTCGGCTGGCATACGGCGGCCGGGGACCCGGAATACGCCGCGTTTTTCGGGCAGATGCTGCCGGCGCTGCTCGCGTTTTTGAGGGCGAGGGCGTCGCGAAAAGCGACCTCATATTCCATATTTCCGACGAGCCGGGCGCCGAGCACCTCGAAAGCTATCTCGCGGCAAAATCGATCGCGGCGCCGCTGCTCGCGGGCTGTACGATCCGCGACGCGCTCGAACTATGAGTTTTACGCGCGCGGCGTCGTCGAGCATCCGATCGTCGCGACCGACCATATCGCGCCGTTTCTCGAAAACCATGTGCCGGACTTGTGGGCGTACGTCTGCTGCGGGCAGTGCGTGGACGTGGGCAACCGCTTTCTCGCGATGCCGCGGGGCCGCGGCCGCATCCTCGGCGCGCAGCTTTGGAAGCACGGCGCGGCGGGCTTTCTGCAGTGGGGCTTCAATTTCTGGTACACGGCGCTTTCGAAGGCCGTGATCGACCCGTTCCGCGTGACGGACGCGGGCGGCGCGTTCCCGGGCGGCGACGGCTTCTCCGTCTACCCCGGAGCGGACGGCCCGCTGTGCTCGGTGCGCCTCAAGGTGTTTCTCATGGCCCTGCAGGACCAGCGCGCGCTCGAGCTTTTAGAGAGCCCGGAGCGGCCGCGAGGCGGCGCTCGAGTGCCTCGGCGCGGGGGCGCGGTATGACGTTTTCCGATTACCCGCGCACCGCGGATTACCTGCCGCAGATGCGCGAAAGGGTGAATGCGGCGATCGCCGCCGGGCTGTAAAAACAGAGCTTTCAGGGCAGTGCTGTTTCCCTTTAGGGGGTACACATTGCCCTTATTTTTGTGCTATAATCGAAAAGAAATCATTTTTTATGCGGAGAGGTACGGCTGTTATGGCGAATTTCAGAATCGAGCTCTATGTAAACGCGCTGCGCCGGCAGGCGTTTTTTGACATGATGATCCCGAACGATTGCCGCGCGGACGCGCCGGGCGGTGCGGCGCCGGCGCGCACGACATGAATTTCTGGAGCGCCTATGTGGAAAAAAAAATCATCCCTTGGATGTTCGGATAACCCCTTTACGGAAAGGAAAATCAAGATGCAGAGAGCAAACGAAACGACAGAAAAACTGCTTCAGTTCATCGACAAAAGCCCCTCGTGCTTCCACGCCGCCGAAAACCTCGCCGGCATGCTGGAGGCCGCCGGCTGCACGCGGCTTTCGGAAGGCCGGCCGTGGAAGCTTGAGGCGGAAAGCGCTACTCGTGCTGCGCAACGGTTCCGGCACTGATCGCGTTCTCGGTGCCGCAGCGCTTCAACGGTGTGCAGATCGTCGCCGCGCACAGCGATTCCCCGACCTTCCGCGTCAAGACCGGCGCGGAGATCACGGTCGAGGGGCATTACAAAAAGCTCAATACAGAGGGCTACGGCGGCATGATCCTCTCCTCGTGGCTCGACCGCCCGCTTTCGCTCGCGGGCCGCGCCGTCGTGCGCACCGAAACGGGCGTAAAGAGCGTGCTCGTCAACATCGACCGCGACCTGCTCGTGATCCCGAGCCTCGCGATCCACATGACGCGCGGCATGGCCGACCAGAAGCTGAACCCGCAGGTCGATCTGCTCCCGCTGTTCGGCGATGAAAAGGCCGACTACACGGCGCTTGTCGCCGAGGCCCGGGCGCCGCGCCGGAGGATATTCTCTCGAGCGACCTGTTCCTCTACCCGCGCCAGAAAGGCACGGCGGCGGGCGCGCGCAGGGCGAATTTATCCTCGCGCCGCGGCTCGACGATTTGCAGTGCGCGTTTTCGGCCGCCGTGTCGTTCCTCGCCGCCGAGAATGCGGAAAAAGCTCATTATCTGCGCCGTGTTCGACAACGAGGAGGTCGGCTCGCGCACGAAGCAGGGCGCGGATTCCACGTTCCTCACCGACACGGTCTGCCGCATCCGCGCGGCGCTCGGCATCGGGGAGGCCGAATGGCTCGAAAAGCTGCCGGACAGCTTCATGCTTTCGGCCGACAACGCCCACGCCGTGCACCCGAACTATGCCGCGAAGTGCGACGAGACGAACCGCTGCTATCTGAACGGCGGTGTCGTCGTGAAGTACAGCGCGAACCAGAAAATATACGACCGACGCGGTTTCCGCCTCGGTTTTCGGCGATCTGCCGCCGCGCCGACGTGCCGGTGATGGCGTTCCACAACCGTTCGGACATGGCGGGCGGCTCCGCTCGGCAACATCGCGAACGCGCACCTCGCTCAATACGGTGGACATCGGCATCCGCAGCTCGCGATGCACGCCTGCGTGGAAACCGCCGGCGCGCTCGACACCGACTACATGGTGCGCGCGATGACCGCTTTTATGAAGCCGACATCCGCCAAGAGGCGGACGGCGTTTATACATTCTGAGCCGGTGCGGGCGAAAGCGCCTGCGTACGGTTCCCCGTTCAGGAAGGAAGGGCTGAAACATGAAGGAACTTTTAATGGGCAACGCCGCCATCGGCCTCGGCGCGATCGCGCGGGCGTGGGCGTTGTGTCCGGCTACTCCCGGCACGCCTTCGACCGAGGTGCTCGAGACGATCGCAAAGGCGCGCCCGGGCGACGTCTACGTCGAGTGGTCCGTAAACGAAAGGTCGCGCTTTGAGGTGGCCGCCGGCGCGCGCGTACACCGGCAAGCGCGCGCTGGTGACGATGAAGCAGGTCGGCCTGAACGTAGCCTCCGGACCCGCTGATGAGCCTCGCGTACATCGGCGTGAAAGGCGGCATGGTCGTGCTCGTCGCCGACGATCCCGGCCCGATCTCCTCGCAGACCGAGCAGGACACTCGCCATTTCGGTCAGTTTTCCAAGCTGCCGGTGTTCGATCCGCTCGCCCGAGGAGGCCTACGCCATGATCGGCGAGGCGTTCGACCCTTCGGAAAGAAATGGGCACGCCGGTGCTTCCGCCCGACGACGCGCGTCTGCCACGCCTGCGCCGTCATTGACGTGGAGGAGGCGCGCCGGAAGCGGACCGCGGGACATTTTGAAAAGGACCAAGTGGGTCATCTTCCCCCGCCTGTCCTACCAGAACCAGGCGCACGCGCGATCGAATCGCGCAACCCGCGTGTCGGGACTTTTCCGCCTACCAGGTTCAACGCCGCGGAAACGTACGGCGCAGGCGGCGGCAGGCGAAGCGCGTGATCGTGACCGGCGGCGTCAACGCGATGTATGTCATGGAGGCGCTGCACGCGCTCGGCGACCCCGACACGCGCGTGCTCAAGGTGGCGACCCCGTTCCCGTTCCCGAATCGCTCGCCGAAAAAATTTCTCGCGGGCGCTGAGGAGGTGCTGGTGCGTCGAGGAGCTCGACCCGTCCTCGAGCGCGCGCTGCTGATGCTCTGCGGCAAGCGTCATCTGCCCGTTACCGTGCGCGGGCAAGCTGACGGATGACGTGCAGGCGGCCGGCGAGAACACGAACGAGAGCGTAAAGGCCGTGCTCTGCCGCCTACCTCGGCCTTGCCCGCAGCCCGCGGCGGCCGCTGCCCGAGCCGCCGGCGCTGCCAGTGCGCCCGCCGGTTCTCTGCGCGGGCTGTCCCCACCGGGCTTCCTTCTATGCGGTGAAGGTGGCGATGCAGGGGCAGAAGTGCGTCTTTGCCGGCGACATCGGCTGCTATACGCTCGGCAACGCGATGCCGCTCGACATGACCGAAACCTGCCTGTGCATGGGCGCGGGCATCACGGTAGGGCAGGGCGTGCACCGCGGCGAGCCGGACCGCCACGCGTTTTCGTTCATCGGCGATTCCACGTTTTTCCACACCGGCATCCCCGGCGTGATCAACGCCGTGTACAACGGCACGGACAACATGGTCGTCGTGCTCGACAACTCGACGACGGCTATGACCGGCCACCAGCCCCACCCCGGCACCGGCGTGACGATGATGGGCGACGTGGCCGAAAAGGTCAGTATCCCGAAGATTCTGGAGGCGGTCGGCGTCTCGGATATTCAGATCGTCGATCCGCTCGATTTGAAAGCCGCGGTGGAGGCCGCGAAGCACGCCTACACGGTCCTGGACGGTGTTTCGGCGATCATCTATAAGTCGCCGTGCATCGCGGTTACGAAGCCGCAGGGCACGATGGCGATCGGTGAAACGTGCATCCGCTGCAAGAAATGTATCACAGCGCTGGGCTGCCCGGCGATCTACCGCGACGGCGAGACGGTGAAAAATCGACGCGTCGCCTCTGCACGGGCTGCGGCCTGTGCGCGCAGGTGTGCCCGGCCGGCGCGATCGGGAAAAATGAAAGGGGAGGCGAAAGCGTAATGGAAACGAAGGATATTCTGCTCTGCGGCGTCGGCGGTCAGGGCACCGTACTGGCCTCGAAGCTGCTCGCCCAGTGCGCGATCAACCGCGGGCTCGGCGCGCACGGCCGAAACGATCGGCATGGCCCAGCGCGGCGGCTGCGTCGTCAGCCACGTGCGCATCGGCGCGGCCGCGTCGCCGCTCATTCCGGAGCACGCGGCGGACCTGATCTCGCGTTTGAGCCGGCTGAGGCCGTTCGCTGCCTGCGCTATTTAAAGCCGGGCGGCGCGGTCGTCACGAACAGCCGCGCGATCAAGCCGGTGACGGATTCTCTCGGCAGCTACAGCGGCGACGCGATGCTCGGCTACCTGCGTGAGAACATCGAAACCTGACGGTCGTGAACGGCGACGCGGTCTGCGCGGCGTGCGGCTCGCCGAAAGTGCTGAACCTCGCGCTCGGCGCGGCGGCGAAAGGCGGCGTGCTTTGGCTTCACGGCCGAGGAGCTCTGCCGCGTGATCGACGAAAAGATCCCCGGAACGCTTCCGCGCGCTCAACAAAAAGGCGATTGCGCTGAGCGGCAAGGTATGAAACGCACTGTTCCGGAGGTACCCATGAAGTATGAGGATTTGCTTGCGGGAATCTGCAGATATGGCGTACAGGATCAAGATCTTTGCATGAATCAATTGGGCGTTCCGTCCGATCACATACAGGAAAATGTGCTGATTGCACCGTGGTGGGAGCCCGCGATGTTTCCGCAGCTCGGGGAGGTCAAAGACCTCAGTCCGTCTGCATCGCCGCGCATCAAAGTGTGGGACATCTTCAATAAAGAATGCGGCCTGCATATGACGTATATCAAAACGGGGATCGGAGCACCGGTACTGATGGATACACTGCTGTCCTTGGGGTAACACCTTGCAAACGCATGCTGTTCATCGGCTCCGTTGGTGCGCTCGACGCCGATATGGAATCGGTGACGTCGTCATCCCCGAATACAGCATCTGCGGAGATGGTGCGAGCCGCTATATCGCGGCCGACGCATTGCATGCAGGCGGCGATGTGTTTTGAGAAAAAGCCTATCCCGATGCTGGTTTGCTTCAAACGGTTCTTGAACAATACAGTCCGCATCTGTGAAGAAAAACCGGGTAAACTATCATATAGGACGAAATTTCAGCATCGATACGATTTTTGCCCAATTTGCGCATATCGGGGAAATTATCGCAATGGGCTGCAATGTGATCGAGATGGAAACTGCCGTGGCATTCCGCGCCGCAAAGCTGGCGGGAATTTCTCTTGCGGCCATCTTTAGTGTTCTGACAACACGATTACGCATAAATCTCTGATGGGCGGGCGGACCGAAGCAGAACAGGAATACCGCCGTTTTACGCGCAGTACCGTGTTTCCGCGCATCATACTGGATACACTGTGCCGGCAGATTTAATCCGGATCAACGTGTCTGGTCCTTAGCGATATAAACTGAAAATCAACATATTTGGGGAGGAAGCAAACAACATGTGGGCTTATGAAACCGTATTTTATCAGATTTACCCGCTTGGCTTCTGCGGTGCGCCGATGCCGAACGACGGCGTGTGCGTCAGCCGCATCGCAAGGTGATCGACTGGATCCCGCATCTGAAAAAAAACTGCATGTCGGCGCGGTATATTTTTTCGCCGGTGTTCGAGAGCGACACCCACGGCTACAACACGCGGGTATGCCGAAAATCGACTGCCGCCTCGGCACGAACGTGGATTTTGCGGCGGTGTGCCGCGTTGCACGAGAACGGCATCCGCGTTGTGCTCGACGGCGTGTTCAACCACGTGGGGCGCGGTTTCTTCGCGTTCCGCGACGTGCAGGAGAAGCGCTGGGATTCGCCGTATAAGGACTGGTTCCGCATCGATTTCGGCGGCAACCCGCCTACAACGACGGTTTCTGGTACGAAGGCTGGGAGGGCCACCACGAGCTGGTGAAGCTCAACCCCCGCCGTCGCCGACTACCTGCTCGGCTGCGTGGAGGGCTGGATCCGCGAGTTCGGCGTGGACGGCCTGCGCCTCGACGTGGCGTATATGCTCGACGGGGCTTCATGCGCCGCCTGCGCGCCTTCTGTGACGCGAAAAAGCAGGACTTCGTGCTGATCGGCGAGATGATCCACGGCGATTACAACCGCATCACGGCGGAGGGCGTGCTGCACAGCGTCACGAACTACGAGTGTTACAAGGGGCTTTACTCCGCGTTTAACTCGATGAATCTCTTTGAGATCGCGCACTCGCTCGGCCGGCAGTTCGGCCCCGAGCCGTGGACGCTGTACCGCGGCAAGCACCTTGTGAATTTTGCCGACAACCACGACGTCACGCGCGTCGCGAGTATTTTGACGGATAAAAACCAGCTTGAGCCGCTCTACGGCGTGCTGTTCGCGATGCCGGCATCCCGTGCCTTTACTACGGCAGCGAGTGGGGCGCCGAGGGCGAGAAGTGCCGGGGCGACGGCGACCTGCGCCCGTGCTTGAGCGGCCCGCGGAAAACGCGCTGACAGAGTGGATCGCAAAGCTCGCGGCGGTCAAGCGCGAAAGCCGCGCGCTGAATTTCGGCGATTACCGCAACGTGACGATCCAGAACAAGAACCTGCTTTTTGAGCGGGCGTGCCCCGAGGAGACGGTGCTCGTCGCAGTCAACGCCGAAAAACGCGCCGTAGCATCGATGCGCGCGGCAGTTTTTACGCAGGATCTAGCTCACGGCAAGACCGTCGCGGTGAACGGCGCGATGGAGCTGCCGCCCTACGGCGTGCGGTATCTGAAGCTGGTCTGATTTTTACGGCTTACAGCCGGTGCGCAGCCGGGCGGCAGGCGCGCGGCTGTTTTTCTTGCAGCCCTTGGCCGGGCGGCATCCTTTTCGACGCTTTTGAACATCTTGTGAATAAAATGTGACTTTTCTTTTTATTTTTCTCTTGATTTCCGTGAACAAGCCGTTATACTATAAATGTTCGATTTCGGCTGGGTATTCCGGGCCGGAAAAGCGGAAAGCGGCCGTTTCCTGCGGCGGCAGTTCGCGCGCCGCAGACGCTGTTTCCGCCGTCTGTCCGGACAGCGTCAAGGGCCCAGGGCTGTCCGCGCCGGGCATACAGATGGCTTACATCATTGCTGTTAATCCCCAGCATTCTGAGCCAGGCGGGTATGGAATGGGGCGCCGTGTTCCTCGCAACCATCATCTCGTCTGTCATCGGAACGCTGATTATGGGCCTTTGTCGCAAATGTTCCTTATGCGCAGGCGCCGGGCATGGGCCTTAACGCATTTTTTGTCTATACGGTCTGCTTCGGCCTTGGCTTTACCTGGCAGCAGGCCCTTTCCATGGTGTTTATCTGCGGCCTAATCAACATCCTGATTACCGTAACCAAAGTCCGGAAGTACATTATTAAGGCGATCGCGCAGCTCTGCAGAATGCAATCGGCGGCGGCATCGGCATTTTTGTGGCCTACATCGGCCTTGCTGAATGTGGGGATTATTGACTTCAGCTCCGGTGTGCCTGCACTAGCCAAACTGAACCCCGCCTTCGGGCTTTTCCTGATTGGCCTGGTTCTAATCATTGTGCTGCTGGTCCTGAAGGTGAAGGGAGCCATCCTTATCGGCATGTTGTGACGGCGCTGATTGGCATCCCCATGGGCGTGACGGTGACAACCGGGCCATCCGGTCAGCTTTACAGAGGCATGCCGGCGCTTGCCCTCCACCTTTGGCGCCATTTTCACCAGCGAGGGTCTTGTCCCTGTTTGCAGACGCCTCGAAAATTCCGCTGGTGCTGATCACGATCTTTGCGTTCAGCATCTCCGATACGTTTGACACTCTCGGCACCTTTATCGGCACGGGCCGCCGCGCGGCATCTTCAGCGAGGAAGATGAGAAAACGATGGATAAGAGCTCCGGCTTCAAATCCAAGATGGATAAGGCGCTGTTTGCCGATGCGACGGCTACGTCAATCGGCGCGATCTTCGGCACCTCCAATACGACCACCTTTGTCGAGAGCGCTTCCGGCATCGCGGCGGGCGGCAGAACCGGCCTCACCAGCGTTGTCGTCGCCATCTGCTTTGTGCGATCAGCGCGTTCCTTGCGACGTTCGTCAGCGCGATTCCCTACGCGGCTACGGCGCCGGCACTCGTGGCGGTCGGCGTGATGATGACCTCGG
>VOFE01000742.1_pt1 | contig 72000 bp, 107 predicted proteins | sample 5384071 | NCBI WGS metagenome assembly VOFE01 (sample SAMN12384724, study PRJNA508395) | human gut metagenome | isolation source: healthy gut D | host: Homo sapiens
TGAACGTGTCTCCGTCCCTGTTCTCTCTCATGCCTGAGAAGAGACAGGGCGCTCAAAAAGGGCCGCGTATGCGGTCTTTTTGCGATGCTCAGACACTCGTGCGAATCGTGTTTTTTCTTAAAAACCCATCACCATTTTTGGGTTATAGGGGTATCTGACCTGCGGAAACGACATGTTACCCTGGTTTTCCGCTTGCGAGGAAATCGGCGCTCAGGGGTGTTTTCTTCTTGTGGCGTGCGCTACAATTCCAATCGTTGCGAAAGCAACCTGCTCGTTCGAGCGTTTCTGATTTCTCCCATCGGGCATGCGTTGTGCCTTGGTGCTCTATATGTTTCCCTATTGTTGTGGTTATCGTCGCGAAGTGGCGACGTTGTCCCCTATGCCGTATGCGTCGGGGCGGTTTCATCGTGCGCAGATTGCGCTAGGAAGGGAAGAGGAAATGCTCGTTTCGCAGTTCATGAAAGAACGTTTTGGCGCGGCGTCGGCTGTTGCCGCTTCGCTGGAGTGTCGTTTCGGCACCTCCTATGCTGCTTCCGACATCGTTATGGCCAGCGGGCCGACGGCGTTATCAACGCGTTTATGGACGCGGTACTCAAGCCCGAAGACGAAGTGATCGCGTTTGCGCCTTGCGGCCAGACGTATCGCGCGATCGTCGAGGATCGGGGGCGCTCGCCTGGTTGAGGTTCCGCTTGACGAGGAAACGATGCTGCCGACTTCGTCGCGCTCGAGTGTGCGCTCACCCCGCGCACGAAGTTGGCCATCGTGAGCACGCCCGAACGATGCGAGCGCTATGGCATATCCGGAAGCTGTCGCAGACGGCATCGCCGGTGCGCTGTTCCGCGCTCAGCGCGCGTTCGGCCATTCGATCATGCTGCTTTCCGATGAGGCGCATCGCGACATGGTGAACGACGGGGTGCAAAACCCGTGGTGGCCTGCTTTCTATCGCAATTCCGCGGTTGCGCGCACGTCCGACGTGTCGGCTTCCGTCGCCGGGGAGCCTGCCGAGTATGTCGCGTTGACGCCGGAGATGGCCGACCGCGGCGATGTCGTTGCCGGCATCCGTCGCGCACTTCGCGAAGCCAATGTCGCGTACGCACCTGCCATGGCGCTGCGCGTGACGGTTCTGCCCTCGGCCGCATCCCCTGTCTCGTTCGCCGCTCGCTTCGCCTCGTAGCGCACGGGCTTTGAGTCGGGGGCCGGAAGCCTCTGATAGCGCTAACCGCGGCTTCGAGGGTGTCGGGCTTGCAGCGAATATTGCTATGGCCGTCTCCCTCACCTTTTTGTTCATTACTGGATGGCATCTTTCATTTAGGCTTGCACACGTCAGCATTTTCAGGTTCAGTTAGCTTTTTCAGCATGCGTCAGCTTTGTTAGGTTCCGTTAGCATAGTTAGCAATCGTCAGTTCCAGTGCATTAGCTATAGGGCTGCCAAGAGTGCTTGGCAGCCCTTTCTGTATTGAGCGTTGCTTCGCTAACGGTTCGTAACAAGCGGAAAGCGAGACAGGACGGCTTTCGCCCGTTCGTCCCCGCGCGTTCTCGGTGGAAAAAACTAGGGCGCATCCGACCTCGCGGACACGCCCTTGCAAAACCAAGTGGTTTTCCAGCAGAGAACAATCATGGCCGCTTAGGCGTTTGCGTGTCAATAAGCTTGAGCAGAAAACGTGGCGCACGAAACCCGACGGCGATCTTCTCGATTGCGGGCTTAGGGGCCCCATGTACGCTCAGCAAAGAAGGCTGCGACATTTTTCAAGAATGCATTCTCTATCTCGAGTTTGCGGATGCATCTTCTTGCCTCGTGCAAGCGCGCGGTTCTCGGCCTTCGAGTCAGGCTCGCTTGTGAGTTCGTTCCTTTGCGGGAACACATGGGTCGCCCGGCAAGCACGGGCGGGGTGGCGGACGGCAACGTTACCGAACACCCATTTGATATACTAATTAACTGTTGGTATACTATATGGCAATGGCCCCGGGGAATGACCTCTGATTCAAGTCACCGGGGCTCGATTTGTATCTATAGGAGTTTTCTTGGCTGACGAGCAATGCAACCATCAGACGAAACGCGCCTGCGTCAACGGCACGAATATCCTCCCGTGGGTTGAGAGGTGGCTTTCCCCCTGAACGTCTTGCCCCCTTACCTCGAAGCTAGCGAGTGCGATGCCGAGAAGGCGCTCGAGCTGTACCGCTGGAACGTTGCGCTCGGGCAGTTCCTCATCCGCGACATCTCGTACTTAGAGGTGGCTCTCCGCAATGCTTACAACGATACGATGGAGGCTCGTTGGGATGGCGAGTGTCACTGGCTTCTCGATGGCGACTCTCCTGTGCGCAGGCCTGTCATGAGAAAGTCAGGCAAGGGCACGGTGGACGTCAACCGCATCAATCGGAAGATCATCGACGTTGCCGTGAACGGGCTTCCCGAGGGGTTTTCGAGCGGTGACCTTGTCTCGAATCTGACACTTGGCTTCTGGGTCCATCTTACGGACCGCAGCCGCGAGGCCGTCATCTGGCGAACAGGACTTTATGCCGCCTGGCCGAAGGGCACGAGGCGCGTCGCGCCCAGAACCGGCTTGACGGCATCCTGCGCGTGCGCAACCGTATCGCGCACAACGAGCGGCTCTTCAACCCGAAGTGCGAGCAGCTATCCCCGATGCGCGTGAACGCTGACGCTCTGGCGCTTCTCGGCAGCTCTGCCCCGAGGCGGCGGCGTACGTTCGAGGGGGTCAGACAAGGAGACTATCGAAGATTTCCTTGCGCGCAACCCTGCGCCTGTGAACGAGGCTTTAGCTACTAGCCCCGTTCAGCATATTGCCGCTCATCGTTATGAGCATGTGAGCTACAATTCAGTTAGTGAAACAGTCCTTGCGGACTCTACGTGAGGCAGGACAAAGGAGGGTCGCTGGAACAACCAGCGGCCCTTTGATTTTGCTAGGGGATCGCGCGTCATTTGTTTTCGAACGGAACAGGGAGGCGGAGGGTGTGTTCGTGTAGTGGCGCGGGCTGATTGGGAACCTCTCGGACCTCATCTCAGTTGATACGGGGAAAGCTCCGAGAGGTTTGTCGTCCTGTGCGGTTGTTGACGCTTGCGAATGTTGCTCTTTACGCTGGCAGCCAGACGCGGGTGAGCGGGAGAATCGCACGGTCGTTATCGTTGACTTTGTCGTAGATCTCAACGTAGTTACGCACGAAGGAGCCAAGGTCGAGCAGACGAACGGGGACGTAGGCGCGATCGGCTTCATAGCGGGCTTCCTTGGTGAAGCCGCCGGTGCAAACGTAGAGCCCGCTGTCTTCTGGTCGAAGCCTGGCAATGAACGATCTGATTGCAAACGCACTCACCATGGCGCCCTTGCGGTGTTTGACCTTGGCGATAATGCGTGGGCTATCTTTGATGAGAGTGCGGCTACGGCATTGTCTGCTCGTTCGGGTTTCGAGCAGCCGACGATGGGGAAATTCTATGTCGCGCCCATTGCCAGGCAAGTGCGATTTATGCCATGGGCACGCTATGGTCGGCTGCAACCTTTTGCCACTCGTTCGATGGCGGGCATATCGATAGCGCTGTCGTGGTCGTACTTGTTGCGTATGGCGGTGTCGATGAAGTTAATACCCGCATCAAAGGTACGAGCCATAACATTGCGCGTCTCACCTTGCCCAATGGTCCGCTGATGAAAATCGGTCGAAGTTTCTCCGAAGCTCATGCCGCTCAAGCTTTGCTTCGGGATCTTGATGCCGGAATGACCGAGGGTGGTGTATTACATGGTGCTCCTTTCGCTGGCGAGGTTGTTAAACGCGTTGTCTCGATTTGCGCCCTAAAACTTGAAGTTTGCTTTAAGTCAAGCGCGTGGTGAGCATTTTGGGTTGCGAGCAAAATCATACTCGGGTAGCATAGGCGTGTTCATCGGAGGACGGCAGCCGCAGTTGCCAGGTTGGATAAGATGCCGGGTGCGCCCGGATAACTGCGCGGGTCCGTGTAGGCTGATCGCCCTTGGGTTCGTGCGCAACCCAAGGAGGCTCGCATGGCGCAACCCCGCCATTCGAAAGCTTTGCGCGCGCATCCACAGGAAAGCTCCGTCGGCAACTGGCTGCAGGTTTCGTAACCACAGTTGGGGACGGTCGGATTCGTTTTGCTTTTAGCGGTAGCAAATATCATTTGTCCACTGTCGCTGGATATGTACACGCCTGCTGTACCTGAACTGCCTGCGCAGTTCAACGCTGCGGCATCGGTGGTCAACCTCACTATCAGCGGGTTCTACCTATTTTTCCCTATAGGGATGTTGCTGTTCGGCCCGGTTTGCGACCGCGTTGGTCGCAAACCGGTGCTTGTCGGCGGGCTTGTGGCATTTTCGGCGGGAAGCGTGGCCTGCGCAGCGATCTGGAGCATCGAAGCGCTTATCCTGTTCCGTTTGATCGAGGCTACGGGTGCGGGCGCGGTGTGTGCGGTTTCAACTGCGATAATCAAGGATCGCTTCAAACCCTGAGTGCCGCACCGCCTTGTTTTGGTTCTGCAGGTGATCATGGTCATCGGTCCTGTGGTGGCACCCTGTGGGCCTACCTGCTCACTTCGCGCAAAGCGCATATCAAGGAGCTGAGAAGTAAAACGGCGGGATTTTTCAATCGCATATGGATTAGCGCCATTTTGTTGGATGAGGTGCGCGGTTTTGCTGATGGGCATTATCGAGAACGTAACGAAAACGAGCTTGTTTCAGCGCTTTGAGCATGCTATGAAAAGCGACCGCGTTTAATGATTTTTGCAAAAAAGGCACGCGCTGGTGACGCTGCTCTGCTATATCAACATGAGTCCCAACACCACTTGCTTGCCCGCTGACACGCTGGCCAGCGACGCGAAGCTGCCGACAACATCTACCTGTTCGGACCGGAATTCGTCATGAGGGCGCCTTTTGTCAGAGGTTTCCTAGCTTTGCTGGCCGCTGTCCTTATAGGTGCGGCGTCTATTGCGCGTCCGGGTGCCGTGCTTCGCGAACGCAAGCGGTATAAAATCGATTTCATGAGCAAGCAGTATGCCTCGCTTTTGGCGGTTCAGGAACTCACAAAATGACCACTGTTGGACAGAAAGTTGAGATCTTGAACGATAAAAGACTTCTCATATGCTTGATTAGCCTGAATCCGTATCACCTATTCCATGAATTCCTTCGTTGAGTACATATTTGGATACTCATTTGCGCCCTGACGGTGACTGGTAAAACGCTCCTTCGGTATCCCTCAATTTGTCCTAAATTCCTTCAGCTTCTCGGGATATTGCCCAACAGTGGCCACTTTTTCGAAAAGATGAGCATCATATGCTGCGCTCGTCTCCCTTGACGCCTGATCGGCCTGATTCGCAGTTTTTTGCACGCCCTATAGCGAAAGGGCCCTTGGGGCCGAAGTCGCTAAAGGAAAGGACTGCATATGCGAACGCCAAACCCTTCGCAGTCAAAAGCGCGGGAGGTCAAAGCTGAGAAAACTTTCGCGAGTTCATCGCCGAATCCCGTGCTTGCTGTTCAAACGTTGAACAGATTTGCTGGAACTCGGGGAGGGCGGCACATGAACAACGCACACGAACACGGTGGCTGGACGATTTCCGAGGTTGAGCGCCTGACGGGATTGCCACGGCGCGACATCCAGCGCTGCTGCTACAACGGAAAGGAGGGCTGGATATTGTACAACCCCAGAACAGCACATGGGGAAGGGAGAACTTATAGCGCACGTGAAGTCGCAACGCTGTTCGTGGTCCGCCTGAAAGCAGCAGGGACTGAGTCTCCCCGAAATCGGTGAAAAAGCCGCGCAAGCGCCCAGCAATTGGAAGCGAGGAAGAACCCGGGCTGCTGGCGGTACACATAGAAAGACTCAAAGAACGACAAGAAGAGGTTGCGGGGCAGCTCCCGGCTGCGCGAGTTGTTGCTGATGGCTTCGCAGGGTGAAGAACCGTTGTTGGCTGGCGAAAGCTTGCCGAGAACGAAATCGATGCGCAGGTGGTTGAAACCCTTCGCAAAGGTGGCAGATGAAGAAGCAAGGCAGGACGGTATGTGTGCCGGCTGTGCCGCCCATCGCGGGTGGCTTATTCGCTCTTTTTTACTTGCGGAGAATGTTGATTCTTCTGAAGCATCAGTGTTCGCCGCGCTTTGCGCTTGCAGGCGCGATTGACGACATCCATGGACGTTACAACGTGTCACATGTTGCTGCAAAGGCAATTCTGAACTGGGCATTGAATGCACCCGGCATGTCCGTTGTTGTTGATGTGTGGCTTGGGCCGGGAGCCTACGAGCTGCTTTTGCGGACGCTTCGTTAGTTCGCGGCTATATGGAATACGACCGAAAGGAACCATTATGAAACAGTCGATCATCGTTGCAGCAAGCGCCGCAATGTTTGCCTTAGCTCTTGCGCTTGCTGGTTGTGCCGCACCTCAAGACCAGCAATCAAACGTCGAGCAGGAAGTTAGCGAGGCCCAGCAGGAAACGGCTGTTCAGCAAAGCGAACCGATTAAGCCTTCTCCCGATAAGCATACGTGGTACGTCAAAGACTACCGCGGAATGAACGCGGCATCTGTTGGCTATACCGCTTTAGACGAGTTGCGTCACGACCGGTATGGTAGCGGCACCTTTGGGGATCGTCTACGTCAGCGCTGAAGGAGCGTATATTAACCCGACGGACGAAGAGAGTCTGAAGCAGTACGTTGTTTACGACCAAAATCTGAAACCCAATACAGAGATCAAGCTTGAGTTTTTGAAGCAGGAAGATGGGACCGAATACGATAATCTTGTGGCAAGCGAGTCTCAGGAAGATATAGTTCTTGCGGGAAAGAAAAAATCGGGGAAGCCGACGGTACGGCACCGTGCATGACCGCAATCGATTCCTCACCAGATAAGTACACGCGTGCGTTGCGGGATTACGTTGGGCGCAATCTTGCTTCGTGCGGATATATCAGTATGGCGGGCGCTTGCCGATCATTATGGTAGCGGATACATCACGATGAATGTGCTAGCAAGCGATGGAAGCTATATCGAGATCGATGAAAAGGATTGTTGGCTGATTATGTGGTAGTCGGGCAAAGCATGCAACCGAACACCATGATTACCATGGAGTTTAGCAAGAAAGCCGACGGCACGGAATACGATAACCTTGTGAGCAGCCAAAGTGTGAAATCGCTAGAACCTGAAAGTGGCCAAGCTGAAATCCTGATGCTTGTGCGATTCGAGGAGCGCCTACCAGTTAGCAAGTCTTAGATGCGGGCCGATGCGAAAGCGTCGGCCTGATTTGGCTCGGTTGGCGTGCGGAGTCTGTTGGGTATGCGCGGAATTATCGAGGTGGATGCCGGCTAGAAGTCGATCAAGTCGCGTACGTTAACTTCAAGGGCATCGGCGAGGCGGCACAAAAATGTCGAGGCCAACGTTTACGGTGCCGTTCTCGATTTGCCAGATGTGCGTTTGATTCGAGCCGATCATCAGGGCAAGCTTGCGCTGGGACAGCCCCTGCTGCTCCTGTAACGTCTTGATGTGCGCGCCCATCCGCTTTCTTCGCTCGTCTGTACTCATAAGCGCATCGTAAAAGCTACAATGTTTAGGGTGACTTGCTATAGCAAGTCAGTAATCAAACGCCCAAACGAACCGCACGGGAAGCGGAGTCGGGCATTGTCTCAGTCGCATAGAAAGGACAGCGATGATAGCGCAAGAAGCAGTCCAACAAGCATTCAATTCATTGAGGGGGCAAGCGGCGAACCTGACGGGTAATGCTGCGCAACTCAATGACCTTGTGAATCAACTGCAGTACTTCTTCGAGCATACGACTAAGGCTCTTGGCGATTGCGCTGATGATTTGCGTACCATGGGAAGCATGGCTACCGATTATGTGAATGGTAGGTACAAAGAAGTTCCCCTGAATACCATCATCGCGATTGTGATTGCGATTTTGTATGTCGTATCACCAATTGACCTTATTCCCGATAAGACACCTGGCATTGGCTATGTTGACGATGCTGCTGTTGTCGCGTTTGCCCTATCTCAAGTTCATGAAGATGTCGACCGCTACCGCGAATGGAAGCAACAGCAATAATAACTTGGTGTTTCTTGCAAAGGAGCAAACGATGGATTACGAGGCAAACAGAAAAAGAACTTGCTCATCGGCTTGTGGAAATCGAATTCGTTCCCGTTGACCGTGAAATATCGTTGCAAGACGAGGCCAAAACCGTCTCTTTTCCGATAGGGGACATCGCCGAGTATGGAGGAGCAGCCGCTTCCATTATGCAGGCTCTTCAAAGGAATAGCGGAGGCTTCAAAAACCACGGGGCAGCTGTACCAATGCGTGTTCCCGATGAATGGCAGCCGGTGGCGTCTTGGCTAAGGCGAACGATTTCGGTAATCTCGGCGCAATTATGAACGGCAACGCTATCGTTGGCCAAGCTCGGTGGATACCGGTTGGCGGTGTTGCAGCAGGAGCCGGTGTTGCAACGATTGCTCCTGCGATGATTTTTATTACGGCGATGACAGTCCAAATCAACAAGAAGCTTGATCATCTGCAGAAAACCGCCGATGAGATACTAGGCTTTCTCGAGCTTGACAAGCAGGCTCATATGAAAGCGGATCTATCCACTTTGTCGGACATCACAAACGCCTATAAGCTAAATTTAGACAATGAATCATTCATTCATGCAAAGCTTGTTCAGGTGGGAGATATAAAACGAGAGGCGTTGGCAAATATCGACTTCTACAAGGCGCTTTCTCGAAAAAGGCTGAGGAGCGCGAATTCGTTCACTTCAATTTTGCGCCAAACAAGTTCGATAAGGTTCAAAAATTTTTTGGTAGCTACAGATCGGCGGTTTATCTTTACTCTTACGCATCTTTCTTGGAGATGATGCTTATGGGGGATTATCGGGAAGAGACGCTTGGCAAGTTGCTCGATGACCTGAGCGAATGTGATAGTCGTTATCGGGGATTCTTCGATTCTTGCCTTCACCAATTGCAGGAATGTGCGTATACCGCAATCGACAACCAAGCAGTTCGCGGCGTTGCTAATGCCGCAGGCTTTCTGGGAGGCGTCATTGGGAGCATTCCGATAATTCGCCAAGGGCCAGTAGACGATGCTCTTGATGGTGCGAGCAAGTTTTTGAAAAACGTTACGAAAGACTCTGTCGAGAAGATGCTGGACGAGTTTCGCAAGAACGAGTGCACGGATTCAACGCTTTTTGCAGATGAGGCTCGTATGATCGATGGGTATTTCAACAAGCCTGTAGCTCTCATTACCGATGGAGAGCAAATCATAATCGAAAACATGGGCAACGGAGAACGGTAGAAATCAAAGCCAAGCCCGGAAGCGTCAAACCTTCTTTTGCTGATACCGAACATGAGCAAGAAATAAGTTTGTCGGAGAACAAGGATGTGCGAGACCGTCTTAGAGAGCCCAAGCATACGAACTCGAGATACCCCCCGCACTGGTACACGTGAGCTTTGAACGTATCGAAGAATCAGCTCATGACCGGTATGCTTAGACCTTGTGTCAGAGGGGCTGCTCAAGTTGGGTCCGCCATCGCTGAGGGTGTTGGCAATATCGGCAAATTCTTCGGGTCGTTTGGAAAACAATAGGGAAGTAGGTTGTTCATGGGGGCACCGTTTGATGTTTTGCCTTTGCCAATGACGTCGGCAAAGGAGTTGGTGGTTTGGCTAAAGGTGCTGCAGACGTTGCTGCAGGTGCCGTCGGCGTAGCAGCGAATCTTGTAGAGGGGCTGCAAGCGAGCTGGCAGGATTTAACGAGCAGTCTAAAGCGCCGGAGCTACCGGAGCCTCGTTATCGAGACGGAATGGTTTCCGAAGACAACAACATTGCCGTTTCGTATGTTCGCGTCCATCGAATCGAACTCGACCACGAGCAAAGGGTGGTAGAGGGACCGGAGAAATACCTCCGTCTCTCCCATAGAGGGCTTGAGCTGATGAACAACGAGCCTGATCTCGACAAAGGATGGCTGGCGAAGCTTGCAGGCGCGTTTGACGACGAGCCTCCGGTGCCGCTGGACCCCGAAGTCCCGATTCGCGTGCGAAATGCATCGGTGTATTCGAAAGAGAAAGACGCTGGACTTGATTGGCTGCGCAACGCGTCGATTGGCGGCATCATCGGGGCATTAACACCCGGAAAGTTTGTTGCCGCTGTCGGAGGCGCGATTCTTGGCGCTACGCTAACGCCCGGCCCCGAACGACGCTGGTTCTTAGATGTCCTCGATTACGACACGGACAAATGGGTCTTCGAACTCGAGAACGAAGAAGCAGGTAAAAAGGTGATTTTGTTCCTTGATGAGTATTTATCTGCTTGAGCATTGTGCCGCATCGAGCCAGGATTCATTCAGGCCGCAGGTTGGATTGGAGCGCCATATCCCGAGAATTGTTCTCTTGTGATCGTTGGCTCAATCGACGCTAAGTATAATCAAGTTAGCAATCCCAACCTGCTAGGATAGAGATAGGAGTGAAGCTATGCCTTATAAACTGGTGTTTCATTATCCTAATGGAACCATCGAGGAAGAAGACGAATTATACGAAACTGAAGAGCAGGCTGATGAAGCTGGGTTATACGGTTGCTCTTGCTTTAACGAGGGCGGTGAAGTATTACATTTATCGAACCCTGGCGAGTATCCTAATGACAGCATAGAAAGTGGATGCGATTACGAAATTATCGAAGTCGATGATTGAGGACCATCCTATAGAGCGTAGCTTTTGGGGTTTCTGGCAAAGAAACTAGAAGCCCCAATTCAGTATTGCGATACGGGGCTTCTTATCCCAACAACCATTTCCAGGCTGGCATTACGCGAATCACGCCTTCGGGGACGTTGATGTCGGTTTCTTCTTCGAGCGTAACTATGGTTGCGGCGTCTTTTTTCGAAGCGTGCTATGGCTTCTTGTAGCGCGGAGACTTCGCTTTGACGCGTAGCCTCGTTTTCCATGTTTAGGGATACTTGTATCAGCTCGTAGGCAATTCCAAACGCCTCATCGCCTTCGATGAAGTCTATTTCCTTGCCGGATTTCAACTTGAGCAACGCAATGGACCCTACACGGGAAGAGGCGCGGCGTCTCATTTCTAGGTACACTGCCGTCTCAAGTGCCCTGGTCAGGCCATCGCTTGTTGCAGGAGCCAGCGCGCACAGCAAACCGGGGTCTTCCGCGTACACCTTGAAGCCGCCCAGGCGGACCTTTTGTGCGGAATGAGTGAACTCGTACACCTGATGAAGCAGATGCGCGTCTTCGAAGACGTCGATGATGGCCGAAATGGTTGCGCGCGGGCGAATAGCCTGCGCTTCGGCTCATGCTATCGATCTTGCTGATGGAAAAATCGCGCCCGCTTGAGGCAAGGGAGATTCTAGCCAGGTTTCGCGCAAACGCTGCGTTCGAAAAACCGTGGCGCTCAACGACGTCGCGAGCAACCGTGAACTGCGCATAGCTTTGCAGCACGATGGCGCGCTCATTGTCATCGAGCATTTGAACGCCGGGGAAGCCGCCTTGCACGAGATAATCCCGACACGCCCGCTTCAGAAGCGATTGCTGCTCCTTGTTGAACGTTCCTTGCTGGTCTTTAAGCACGTGGTGGTAACGGGCGTATTCGCGAAAAACTTAACGGAAGCAGCTCGTAAGCGATCGATCTGCCGCGAAATTCCGTTGCTACATCGGTGGAAAGCATACGGGATGACGACCCTGTTACGTACATGGTGATTTTTCGGTATCGACGATGCGCCGCGCAGCAATATCCCAATCGGGAACTTCCTGGATTTCGTCAAAGAAGAGGAAAGCCCCTTGTGAGCGGCTTGATGGGTGCAGTTCGAAAAAAGTTTCCAGCACTTCGTCGATAGTAGAGGCCGCGAAGGGGCGAAGGCGATCGTCGTCGAAATTGAAGTAGCAGATTTGCTCGGGCTTGATGCCGGAGTTCAGCAAGTCGCGTATTTGCTGGAATAATCGGTATGTTTTTCCCGAGCGCCGCATGCCCACGACCACTTTGACCAAGTTGCCGGGTGCAGGATCGAACGGGGTGCCAAGGCTGAGGTCGCGGTTGACCATCCGCTTGAGATGCGCCGGCAATACTGTTGCGTGGAAATCTTCGATGAGGGGTTTCGATGGTTGCGTTCGCCATTTGTGCACCGCCTTTCATAACCTGTAACAGATTTTATCAGCTTTCGCCTGAAACTGTAAAAATCTGTTACAGATTTGGCATACTCCCGGGACGAGCGTCCTTGGTGGGTTACGCTTCGCTTGGCCTTCAGATGCGCGAAACCCGCAGGTAGGGATTCCCCACCTGCGGGTTTCGTGTTTGTGCGCTCCTGTTGGGCATGACGGTTGCTTGCGTTCGCCCGAAGCGGCTAGCTTGCGGTCGCTTCCGCCAGCAGCTTATTGCTCGTCGGTTATGCCGGCAGCTTCTTCGAGCAGCTTGCTGTCGGTGTAGCTCAGCCAGCCGTCGGGCACCACGGCGTCGGTGTGACATTGCGTGCAGTAGTTCACGCTGGCGCGGTGCGCTTTATGGCACGTGGTGCACTTCTGCTCACCGTGCTGCGGGGTGTGCGGGTTGATCTTGCCCATCCATGCCGTCTTTTCACCAGCTCGTCACGACCGTAAGGGTGGCAGCTCGTGTTCATGCAGAACTCGTCGGGTTCTCAAGGCCGCGCGCCTCCACCAGCTGCGTGGATGTGCGCTCGCCAAGCGGGCTGTCGTAGTTGCCGGTGACCCACTCGGCGCCCTCGGTCATCTGCTCGTCAAGCTGCGGCACGTGGCAGTCCATGCAGGTTTTGCCCACTTGGTTGTGCACAGCGGCCAACATGCTGCTGGCGTCCTCGACCTCGTTGCCCCACTTGTCGGTTGCCGGCTGCCCCGGCGTGGCCTCGAACGTGGGCAGGTAGGGGTCCATCGGGTCGTGGCAGATGGCGTTGCAAAAGCTCGGCTGCTCGTGCCACACCATGAAGCCGGCGCCGGCCACCACCAGAACGACCGCGATGCAGCCGAGCGTGATGCCCAGGCGCTTGCGCTTCTCCATCGGGCGTTTGGCCGCCGGCTGCGACGCCCTTCGCGTTTCGTCTCTTCGGATTCGCTCATCGCTTATCTCCTTTCGATACGGGCGCGCCCTTAAGCGATGCCCAGCACGTTGCGGACGGCGATGCGGCCGAACGCGCAGCATTCGCCCAAGTTGCCGCCGCCGTTGTACATGTCGCACCATACGCTGCCGAATTCGCCGGCGCTGTACAGGTTCGGGATCACGTCGCCGTTGAGGTCGAGGATCTGCGAATGCTCGTTGCGGCGCGGGCCGCCGTCGGTGTTCAGCATGGTCGACGAGCAGTGGCACGCATGGAACGGAGCGCCCTTGATGGGGGGTCAGCGTCTTGGCCGGGCGATAGAACGCCGGGTCATAGCCGTCTTCGCAGTACTTGTTCCACTGCTCGACGGTCTTCACCAGCTCGGCCTTGTTGATGCCTGCCTTGTCCGCCAGCTCCTCGATGGTGTCGGCGGTGAAGCCATAGCCTTCGCTGGACGGCTCGAAGTTCGGGGCGGTGGAGTAGGCCATCATCTTCTTGTAGCCCTTGTCGTCCAAGATGTACCACGTGGTCTTCGGCATGGGCAGGTGCGGCCACTCGCCGCCGAACTGCATGGCCGTGGCGGCTGCCCACGTTGATGTTGAGCGGATTCTGGTCGATGACCTCCCAGTCGTGCTCATGGTCGGAATCCCAGTCCATGAAGAAGCGGCGGCCGTTTTCGGCAACGGTGATGCCGAACTGCTTCGGCGTGCGCATGGTCACGTCCTCGCCTTCGATGGGCGAAACGCTCGTCCACATGCCGGCGCAGCTGTTCATGTGCCACATGTCGGCGCCGATGCGAGCGCAGATGTAGTGGCCGTCGCCGGTGTTCATGCGGCCGGCGATGCAGCGTGCGGTGGCGGCGGACAGGTAGTCGGCGCGCATCTGCTTGTTATTCTCGAAGCCGCCGCAGCACATGATGACGCCCTTGTTCGCCTTCACGTACACGGTCTGGCCCTCATAGGTATACACGCCGCCGAGAACGGTCTTGCTCTCGGGGTCCTGAATGAGCGCGGTAAGCGGAGCGTTCAGCTTGTGCGTGATGTTGGGGTTTTCCGCGAACACCGAGTTCACGAACTTGATGACGTGGTCGTACTTCTCGTCCTGGAAGAACAGCACGCCCAGGTTGTAGCCGTGCGGCAGCTCGGCGTACTCGGGGTAGCATGTGTCGCCGGTGCCGGGATGGAAGTGCGTGGTTGCCTTGATGTAGCCGTCCTGGAACCCGGGCAGGCTTTCCAGCCACGTGCGGTTCTCATGGATGCCTTCGGAGAATGCATCGAGCACCGCGTCGGGCGTGTTGTCCATCTCGCCGCGCAGCTCGTAGAGGTACTGGCGGAAGCCTTCGGCGTGCTCGTCGTCGGTCCACAGCACGCGACCGGCGGAAAACGGGCTGTCGCCGTCGCCGAGCACGAGCGCGCCTTTCTCGAGCAGCAGCGCCTTGGCGCCGTTGCCCTCGGTGGCCACCGTTGCCGCAGCCGCTTAACCGGCCAGGCCGCCGCCCACGATGAGCACGTCGGTTTCCTCGTCCCAATCGATCTCGCCGATCGACTGCGCGAAGTTGTTCTTGTTGGGTTCCTTGCCCTTTGCAGAACATCCGCCGAGCGCGGCGGCCGCGGCACCGGCGAAGCACGGTCGCGCCCGCCGTCTTGATGAAGCCGCGACGCGACTGCGTCAGGTTCAAATCAGCCATCGAATCCATCTTCGTCCCTTTCCGTGAATTCCGATTCCCACGTCTGTGGCTGATTGGAACGATACGCAAGCCGGCTGAGGAGTCGTCACCCGCACCTGGGGTAACGCATGCGTCAAAGCGGGTGAAATAGGGGTACCCGAAGAGGGGGAGAAGCGCATTTCCGCAGGTGAGTGCTGCTCGCCGGAGACGGGGTGGCGTTTCCGGCAAGCTGTAGAAGCGAAAGTTGCGAAATATGGCGAGGGGCGGGCGTGCCATTCGGGTTCTAGGCTTTTTGACCAACTGCGGCCATTCGTCGGAGTTTCTGAAACGACTTCGGCTGCAGATGGCAAATTGATTGACGAGACAGTCGGAGAATGCGATTTGCCCCGCATATCTGCGTGCTATCATGCCTGCAGCACATTTCAAATACTACAGGAGCGAGGAACATGGAACGTAGCAGCGCGAGATCGTCTTGCGGCAAGGTTGCTGGCGGAACGGTCGCAAAGGTCCAGGAACCGCGCGAACGAAAAGCGGATGGGCGAAAGGCCGCGGCAGTATCGGACGTTCCCGCAAAGGCGATAGCCGCAGCAGGAAAACCCCTTCTGCGTCGAACAAGCCACGTTGGACGTCCATCGGCATCTGCTGCACGCTTGCATGGGCGTTCCTTATCAACGCAGCAGGTGGAGAAGCACCTACTGGCCAGCTTTCATGGCAAGTATCCTATTTCGCGCTAGCGCTGGCCATGGTGGCCTTCGGCTTCATCGCCCGCAGCAAACCCGCCTTCGTGGAATCCCCGATGGCGGGCTACGTTGCCGCCGCCATCGGCGCGCTTGGCGCGGCGGCGCTGTTGTTCTCCAGCGTCACGCCCGCCCTCGATGCGCTTGAATACCCCGCCACCATCGCGTGCTCGTGCGTGCTTGGCTGGCTGTACCTGCAGTGGGGCATGTTTTACGCGCGCGTGAACCTGCGAACGGCCATCGGCTGCCTGTTCATCGGCAACATTGCCGCATCGGTGTTGAAGTGCGCAGCGCATTTCAGCCCGCTTCCGCTCATGTGCGCCATCACTATGGCGCTGCCCGTGGCATCGGTGCTGCTGTGCCGCATGTCGCTTATCGATGCGCCGGCGGGCAGCCGTGCCGCCGTGCGGTTCGAGTCGCATAACCTGCGCGGCCTCTGGAAAGTAGCGGTTGCGGCGGCGGTGCTCAGCTACGTTACCGCGTTTTTGGTGGGCACGTCGTTCGGCAACCAGAGCGCGGCGGCGGCCGACGTGTTCCTGCTCGGTCGCGCGTTCGAGGTGCTTATCTCGGGCGTGGTGCTAGCCATGGTGATTGGCGCGAAGCGGGCGTTCAACTTCGCGCAGCTGTGGCGCATCGTGTTGGCGGTTCTGGCAGTCGACGTGCTCAGTCAGGCGTTGCTGCCGCAGATCACGTTCATTCGCTGCGTGGAAAGCAGCGCATGGGACTTGCTGGTGCTGTTCACATGGCTGACCGTCATCGACATTGCGCGCCACGCAAAGGCCGACCGTAATGTGGTCATTGGCGTAGGCTGGGCCGTGTACGCGGCTTCCTTTGCTGCAGGATCGGTGCATTCGAGCTGGTTTTCGCTAGGGCATCCCGGCATGGCGCTCACCACGCTGTTGATGTTCGCGCTGGCCATGGTGGGCACGTTCTTCCTGGAAGTGCGCGACCAGGACACCAAATGGATCTTCGCCGAGTTGTCCGGCGAACGCGTGAGCGCCCCGCAAGACCATCGCAGCATCGACGAGCGTTGCGATGCCATCGGCGCCGAACGCAACCTAACGCCGCGCGAGCTTGAGGTGATGAAGATGCTGTGCAAGGGCCGCACGAAGTCCTACATCGCAGAAACGCTGTACTTGACAGAGAACACCGTCCGCAGCCACGCCAAGCACATCTATACGAAGCTCGATGTGCACAGCAAGCAAGAGCTCATGGACCTGGTGGGTGCGTAGCTGCCGCAACCTTGCGTTGGTAAGTCGTCGGGCGAAGCGATTGGCCTGGCCAACATTGGCGGCGGCAATCAGCTTGTTTTCGGAAGGGCGCGCCGCCGCGTAGGCGGTTATGAGGTCATTGCGGTCCGTGGCGGCTATGTTCGCGCCGGGTTCATTGGCGAGAAGGGCGTCTTGAGTGTTTTAAGGCGTAGAATACCAGTTTTCGCAAGGCACCAATGCGCGACCTTGCGTGATTCTTGGAGCATGGTATATAGGCTTCGGTGGCTTGTTAGCTACTTCAAGTGCCAGGGGAGTCCCCAGCTTTTTATCAGAACCATAGGAGGCTCAGTGGCCAAGGAGCTCAGCATCTTTGTGGACGAGAGCGGCGATCGTGGCGGGAAGGCGCGCTATTATTTGCTTACGCTCGTCTTTCACGATCAAGCGGAGAGCATTACGGAGGCGGTCACGGGCTACGAAGCAAAAATTTCGCAAAGGAGGGCCGCTGGCAATCAGCGGCGCTTTGATTTACGTCAGAAAAGACGGCTTGAGGTCCCTTAGAGGCTTGATTTGCCTAGGCTGCGGCGCCGCGTTATGAGAGCCAGTCGTAGCAGGTCATAGCATATAATGCTTTAAAGCAATGCAATGCACTTAATACGCAAGGAGCGTGCGATGAGAAGCAGCACGGAGCTGGTTGCATCAAAACCAGCAAGATCGACGTAAGGCGCTACTTTGCGGGCGACGACCGAGTCTCCGTGATCCAGCATATTCACGACACTTTGCGCGTCGCGGCGAAAGAAGGGGCCTCCCTTTGCGGCATGATCCTCTCGGCCTTTGTGCGCACCTGCACGATTGAAGAACTCGCGAAGAAGGGGGCATAGAGGCGTGATTCGAGTCAAGACCCTCACGATTCAGTTTATCGATGCGCAGCCGGATCGCATTCGCATCTGCCGTGTTGAGGGAGAGTCGCTGGTTACCGTCATTATCGAGGGAGGATCTCGCCGAGGCGAAGGCGTTGCCCAACATCCCGCAACGCGGTATTTATTATCTGCTTGATGAGGACCACGGTAACGTGAGTCGTGTTTATGCTGGTAAGACTACTCAAGGTATCACGCGTTTTGATACTCACAAGGCAAAAAAAGAGTTTTGGAATATAGCGGTCATGTTTCTCGACGACGACCAGAACATCAGTAAAGATGCCTTAGATGTTTTGGAAGCCAAGGCTATCGAATACGTTCGCACCCATGGTTCGTATGAAACCGATAATTCCGACACGCCCAAGCCTTATGTCGATCCGTACAAGGAGGAAGCGGTCGAGCGCCTTCATGAGCGAATCCTATTCAGGATGGCTGCGCTGGGATACGACCTGAACAGAATCGATCAGAGCCCTTCCGGCGCTACTGTCGTCTTCCATACGAAGAAGAACGGGATACGTGGAACAGGGCGCTACGATAAGACCACTGGACACTTTACGGTTCTCGCCGGCTCGAAGGTGAACCTCTCCAAGCCTGTGCTGAAGAATGCGAGCGTCGCGACACTGCGCAGCGAAATGTTCGACAGCATTACCGGCATCGCGGACCTTACTGAGGACCTCGAATTCCCGACACCCAGTGCTGCCGCCGTGTTCGTGCTTGGCGGCAGCCAGAATGGCTGGATCGAATGGGTGAACAACGACGGCGAGACGCTCAACCAAGTTTACAGAAGCGAGGATAAGTAGATGAACAAGCAGCAATTGGCATCAAAGATATGGGAATCCGCCAACAAGATGCGCTCGAAAATCGAGGCAAACGAATACAAGGACTATATCCTGGGCTTCATCTTCTACAAGTTTTCTCTCCGAAACCGAAATCGCCCGCCTGAAGGCGTGTGATTTCGCTGAGGAAGATTTGCCAAGCCTCGTGGAAGGCGATGAGGAGACGGTCGAGTTCGTCAAGAGTGAATGCGGCTACTTCATCGCCTACGAGAACCTCTTCTCCACTTGGGTCGCCAAGGGCGGCGACTTCGAGATTTCGAACGTTCGCGACGCCCTCAATGCCTTTAGCCGCAACATTGACCCTGCCCGCAAGCGTGTCTTCGACGGCATCTTCGACACGCTGCGGACCGGTCTCTCCAAGCTCGGCACTGACGCACGGAGCCAGTCCAAGGCCGCTCGCGACCTCATCTACCTCATCAAGGACATCCCGATGGACGGTCGCCAGGACTACGACGTACTCGGCTTCATTTACGAGTACCTCATCAGTAACTTCGCCGCCAACGCTGGCAAGAAAGCGGGAGAGTTCTACACGCCGCACGAGGTGTCCATGCTCATGAGCGAGATAGTCTCGTGGCACCTGGCCGGACGTGAAAACATCACCATCTACGACCCCACGAGCGGTTCGGGAACCGCTGCTTATAAATATCGGCAAGGCCGTGGCGCGACGCAGCGGCGACCCGGACTCCATCAAATACTATGCGCAGGAGCTTAAGGAGAACACGTACAACCTCACGCGTATGAATCTGGTTATGCGCGGAATACTCCCCGACAATATTGTGGCGCGCAATGGTGATACGCTCGAAGATGATTGGCCCTGGTTCGATACGGTCGAGAACAAGGACGAGACCTACAACCCGCTGTTCGTCGATGCCGTGGTGTCGAACCCCCATACTCCCAGAACTGGGATCCGGAAGACAAGGAACTCGATCAGCGCTTCAAGTTCGGTGTCGCCCCCAAATCCAAAGCTGACTACGCTTTCCTTTTGCATGATTTGTATCATTTGCGCCCCGACGGTATCATGTGCATCGTTCTGCCCCATGGCGTGCTGTTCCGCGGCGGCGAGGAAGGCGTCATTCGCAAGAACCTGGTGGAGAACCGTCATATCCAGGCCATCATTGGTCTTCCTGCCAACATTTTCTTCGGTACCGGCATTCCGACCATCGTCATGGTGCTCCGCAAACAGCGCGAGAACAGCGACGTGCTGGTGGTGGACGCATCGAAGCATTTTGCGAAGGAAGGTAAGAACAATAAGCTTCGTGCGAGCGATATACGCCGCATCGTGGACGCGGTTACTGCTGGGGCGACCGTTGACAAGTTCAGCCGCTTAGTGACCATCGACGAGATACGCGCCAACGACTACAACCTCAACATCCCGCGCTATGTGGATTCGTCCGAAGCTGCTGAGAGCTGGGACATGTACGCCACTATGTTCGGCGGAGTTCCGAAGGCCGAGGTCGACGCTCTCGATTGCTACTGGAAGGTGTGGCCGAGTCTGAAGGGCCAGCTTTACGGCGATGGTGGCGGGTCGTGCTTCGCGGCTGTGGCGGACGACGTGGCGGCAACGGTGAAGGCGAATGCCGATGTTGTTTCTTATCTGACCGGCTATCGGGATGCATTGGTTCGTCTGCCTGCGGAGCTGCGAAGGAGGTTGGTGGACGACGCGTCGCAGGTCGATGCCGTGGCAGAAGAGGAGCATATTGCAACGCGGCTTTGCGATGCTCTTTCTGGCGTCTCGCTTGTTGACGGATACGATGCCTATCAGGCTCTCGATGATGCGTGGGCGGGCATCTCCGGCGACCTCGAGGTTATTCAAACCGAGGGCAAAGGGGCCGTGCGCAAAGTCGATCCGAATATGGTGATGAAAAAGAAAAGACGGAAAGGAAACTGAAGTTCAGGACGGCTGGATTGGTCATGTACTGCCGTTCGAGCTAGTACAAAGCCACATACTCACAGCCGATGTTGCCAATATTAACTTGATGGAGGAGAGGCTGTCCGTCATATCTTCGTCTTGTTCTGAATTGATTGATTCCCTGGACGTCGAGCAGCTCGACTCTCCAGCGATTAATGACTCGAATGATGCATTCGTCCTTAAAGAGATCAATGCCCATCTAAACAGTGAAATCAAATATATCTCCTCTCCAGAGATTCATGGCTTGGAAGAATATCTGAAGCTTCTTGATCGAAAAGCGAAAAAACAAGAAAAGCTAGCCTTCATCGAAAAGCACTCTGAGGTTTCCTGGCAGGAAATGAAGCCAAACAAAGACGGAACATACGGCAAAGCAAAGGTTGCATCCTATATGGGGAAGTTAAAGCTGGCAGTAGGCTTTCCTATTGGAAGCTTTGAATACGTCCTTGCACAAGCGAAGGAGCTCCTCGACGAGGAGAAGTCGCTCAAGAAAGCAAATAAGGAAGCGAAGCTTGCTCTTGAGGAGAAGACCAAGAAGGTTATCGAGGGCCTGACCGATACCCAATGTGACGAATTGCTTGCTGCGAAGTGGATTGAGCCGCTGCAATCTGATCTGCTAGAGCTGCCCAATGCTGTCATAAGCGATTTCGTCGCAAAGATCGTCGCACTGAACGCAAAGTACGCGACAACCTATTCGGACGTATGCAATCAGATAATGGAGAAATTACTGTATTGTCAAAAATAAGCACTGAAGAACATGAGAGATATTTGAAACGTTCAAAATTGGAAGAAGATGATGTTCTATTTTCAATTGCTGGAACACTTGGACGTGTAAGTGTTGTAAAATCAAATGTTTTGCCCGCTAATACAAATCAGGCTATAGCGATAATTAGAGTCAAGAAAGGATATATTCCATATCTCACAACGGTATTAAAAGGACCTGCTGTTGAAGATTTTATTCGAAAAAATCCGACTATTGGTGCACAACCTAATCTATCATTAGAGCAAGTAAATAATTTAGATATTTCATATCCGAAATATGAAGAGCAGGTTAAAATAGGCGAATATTTCAAGTCTCTTGATAACCTTATCACTCTTCATCAGCGTAAGTGTGACGAAACTAAACAACTCAAAAAATTTATGTTGCAAAAATTCGATTGAGGTGATCTAACTGCGAGAGGCTGTTCCCGATAACCTCTTGCTCAGCTAGACACGGAACCAAAATAGATTCGTGCATGAGATCGTCAGGAACCAATTCGTTCATCATGGTTCCGCTTTTTGTAGCGTTGACGAGGATGGGTCTCATCGACTCTTCGCGCGGAATATAGTATTTCCAGAAGCTATAACGCTGCTCGACGATGGGCCTCAAACACGAAAATCGCGGCGACATAAGCCCGTCACCTGCGTCGTTGAGAACAAAGCGTCCATAGGCGTGCGCTTTGTTGGTATGGCCCTCAAAGGCGATATCTCCAACTCGAATGACTTTGTAGTTACTTAGCGAATCGTCGGCTGCGCCGTTTCCGCCATTGAAAGTCATCGTCGCAATGGAAAGTGTCCTATCGTATCCAAGCTCACAATTGGCGTTTCGCTCATTGTTGATCACATACGTATCCGAGAACTTACGCAGTTCCCCAAACGGGATACCTGCTGAATGACTCCTTGCGGCGCTTACGCTGATGAAGAGTAATGAGGTTGTCGATCTCACTCAGCGCCACGCCTATGGCAGATTGCTCCGACAAGCTAGGAAATCTTACTTGCGTATCTTGCAGCGCGGCCTTTGAAACGGAAATCACCTTGATCCCCTGCATTAAGGGAAGAAGCTGTCTGGTATGCATCGGAATTAAGATAGTGCCCCAAGTAGCCCGTCCCAAAGGGGTACCGAGGCCGCGTCGGTATCGTATGCAACCCGGAGATAGTTGGCTCTTTGGGTAGTTTTCGCAGTTCAACACACTTGCCAGCCGTTTCGTCCTCTGCCGTGTCAGCAAAAAATGACATCGCCTTCGCGAAGTATCGACTCAGCAAATTTGGGAAGCACGGTATCGTCGGTAATGAACGGCAAGTCGCTTTGTTCACCATCCAGGCAATCACCAAACTTGATAAGAATATCTCCGTAATGAACATTACGAGCAGTGCCATTCGCGCCATTCAAGTCGGCGCGTGAAAAGTGTTGTTCTTCAAGAACTCGAAGCAATCTCCCAACTTACGCTGTTCCCAAGCGGTAATTTGAGTCAAGAAACTTCATCTTGGGAACAGCGTAAGTTGGGAGACCTTGGTTCTTGTCGCCATGTGCAAACGCATTTTCAAAGAACAGACCACAGAGCAAGGAGATGTACCTTTCTATAAAATCGGCACCTTCGGAGGTACCCAGATGCCTTCATTTCGAGGGAACTTTTTAAGTATCAGCGACTTTATCAGTTTCCAAAAAGTCGGCGATATTCTGATTTCTGCTGCCGGAACGATTGGCAGAACCATTGTTTACCAAGGTGATCCTGCGTATTATCAAGACTCCAATATCGTGTGGTTACAACATGACGAGCGACTCGACAACGGCTTTCTGCTCCATATGTTCCTTAACGGAAAAGCTGGAGCAGCCTAGAATGGCCTCCGCTAAAAAGGCTTAACTGAACAAAGACCTTCGTAATGCCGAGATACCAGTTCCCATCTCCGATGAGCAACAAGTGAAAATCGGTCGAATTTTGCAAGGCTCGACGACATCATCACCCTTCATCAGCGTGAGCCACAGTTTACTGATATGGGTTATATGAGGGTGGAAAGGGCTCTCATGACGATGTCGATGTCCTTGTTTTCCAGTTCTTGAATGACATGAAGGTAAGTTTCCTGGGTGGTAGTCATGCTTGCATGACCGAGCCTTCTCGATACGCTCGCTATGGATACGCCGGCAAACAAGAGGAGCGATGCATGTGTGTGACGCAACCCATGGACGGATATCGCCGGCGCGCCGACATTTTGCAGTGGCGTGCCAGTACGCTGTTCGCTGTTGAGTTATATACCTTGCCCTTGACGAATATTGGTTCGGCTGGGGAAGGCTCCTCAAGAGCCCGGAAAGCTGCATGATTAGTTGCCAATCGAGCTGAACCTTCCGCACCGACGAGGCGTTTTTCGTGGGAACGAAGCCGCCACCGTTTTTGTAGTCCCAGGTTTTGTTTACGGAAAGCGTTTGATGGGCAAAGTCGAAGTCCTCGGGGTGAGTCCTAGTGCCTCGGAGAAGCGCAGGCCTGTTTTGGCGACGATGAGGATAAGCCAGTCCCAACTAGGTTCGCTCGTTGACAAGTCGAGATCACCAAGTACGGCATGGAGCTCGAACTGGTTGAGGTATTTGATCTTCTTTGCCCGCGGTTGCTTGCCCTTGATGATTGCCTTTCGTGTGGGATCGCGCGGGATGAGACCTTCGTCGACGGCGTCCAGGATTGCGCCTTTCAGCTGGTGGTGAAAATCCATGGTCGTTTGCCGCTCGTGATGCTCGGCGTAACCATTGATGAGCTGCTGGTACGAGGTTCGGTCCAGGTCCTTGATTTTGAGGTTAGGGATAAGCTTGGCGAGCCCAAGATTGAGTGAGTCGATATTTCCCCATCGTGACCTCGCGGATGGCTCCCTCCTTATAGACACTGACCCATTGCGAGTAGTAATCGCAAAGAGGGAGTCTTCGGTGATGGCGATGAGCATTATTTGCCTCCTTCATCATGTGTGGTGGCTCACGCTGATGAAGGATGATGATGCCGCTCACTCGTCGATGTCGAAGCCGCCTTCCAGGATAAACCTTTGAGAAGCGCTGCGGCGCGGGTATTCACCTTGAACGGCGGCAAGCTCTTGCCTTCCCTTCTGCTCGAAGAAAGCTTTGGCACGAACCTTGTCCACCGGAGTCTTTCAGGTCGTCGAAGCGCCCGAATTCATTTATGTTCGATTCCGTCAAGTCAAGTGCGACCATGGTGGCGAGAAGGTCGCCATCTATACCGAGCGCTTCGATGACGCGTTGGGTCTGAGCATTCTTGGCTTTGTGGGCATATGACGTAACGTAGTCTCTCAGCGTCATGCCCTCTTTGAGGGTTGCGTCGCCGCGCTCCCACGTCGTGCAGGAATAGCTCCGCGAAGCGCTGGTCATCTTGGCTTAAAGATGCAAAAGAACGGTGTAGCTCTTCGCGCGCAGCTGCGAGGTCCTCATCGTCTTGCTCTAGGCACTTCAGCCACTTCTCGAAGTTCGAGTTCATGTAATCGCTGTCTATGAGGCCCGTGTCGATTTCCGTGATGTGCCCATCGAGTTCGTAAGGTGCGTCGGGGGCGCTGTCTGGCGCACCGCCAGAGAAGAGCTCTTTATAGCGCTGAACGAGGATGAGATAGGTTCGCTCATCGATAATGGGCTGAACGATGATGGACTCGCCGCAGCGCGCGCCTTCTTTGGACTCCCTCCTGAACTCGTAGGTGTCTTGCTCCCACGTAAAACCTTGTACCTTTGCGGCTTCAAAGGAATTCATTAAGTTCGACAAATTCCTTCGTGAACTTGCGTCTTGCTTCCTGCGATGCGGGAGCTTGGAAAGGTCTCCGACTCCCGCGGCCTCGAAGACCATGAGTATCTCCTGCAGGCGCGCATCCATCAGCGCGATATTGTCGAAGTAATTTCTGAACGAACATGTCGAGCGGGCGGTCTCCTGAATACAGCTTCACGGCTGCATCGATATAGCCCTTCATTGTGTGGGGTCGGCGGTAATAGCGGATCGTCCCGAAAGGCTTATCGGGGCCGAACAGTCGGTTCGTGCGGCTGAATGCCTGAATGATGCTTTCGTAACCGATGACCTTATCGAGGTAAAGCGTGTTGAGCCACTTGGAGTCGAAGCCCGTCAGCATCTGGTCCACCACGATGAGCAGGTCGATGCGGGAATCGCGGCTGGAGTCAACGTTGACGTAGGGCTTCTTGTGGGACAGACGTGCCGAGATGTCCTTCTTCATGGCGGGCCATGTATGGATGGTGAACTCTTGGTCGTAAGCCTTGTTATAGTCTTTTATGAGTTCGACCAGGGCGTCTTCCTTTACCGTGGAGCCTGCGTTATTGTCGATGTTCGGGTCGAAAAGGGCGGTCACCTTCATCTGCGGGGCACGTTTCTTGAAGGCTCGGTAATAGTCGATTGCCTCGGGATGGAGCCTCGTCGCCAAGATTGCATGGAACTTGTTGCCGTGGGAGAGCACGGGAAACGGCGCAGGATGTCCTCTACAACCTGTCCGTGGTGCGGGGTGCCGGGCCAGTATTGGGCGCGGGTGAGGAAATCCTCGATTCCTTGATGTGGTTGCCGGCGCCGTCGACCATCGGTCCCATGGGGACCTTTGCCGAGTCCATATAATGGTAGAAGATCTTGCTCTTCCGGTCGTCGGCGATGGCCTCGGCAACGGTTGCGGCCTTTGCGCTCGAGGGCAACCGCTTCGCGTACGTCGTGGTCGTCGAACGTCGTCACCATGTAGGGGTCGAAGCCCAGCACATTGCCGTCGCGAATACCGTCAGCAATGCTGTAGCGGTGCAGGCATTCGCCGAACACCATGGCTGTGGTCGATCCTTCTTCTGGTTCTCATCGAGGATCGGCGTTCCCGTAAAACCGAAGAACAGGGCATTGGGGAATGCGCGGCGTATGTCCTGGAGCATATCGCCGAAGGTGGATCGATGGCACTCATCGATGATGAATACGATACGCTTGGCAGTCAGACGGTCAAGTTCTGCTTGAGTTATTCTGGCTTCGCCGGCCTTCACGTTGCTCATTTTTTGGATGGAGGTGACGATAAGGCGATTCTTGGGGTCGTCGCTGGCGAGTTTGGACTTGAGGATCTGTGTATTCTCGGTGCCCTGCACGTCGTCGGCGTCGTCGGCAAAAAAGAGCGGTACTCGAGAGCGACTGCGTGCCAAGTTCGATGCGATCCATGAGGAATACGACCTTGTCGGCATCATGGGAGTCGGCGATAAGCTGAGCCGATTTAAAGCTGGTCATGGTTTTGCCGGAGCCGGTTGTGTGCCAGATATAGCCACCAGGGCGACCGGGTGTGCTGCTGTGGCGTGGTTCGTCCCATTTGCATCTGCGGACCTTGTCTGAGATGGCTGCAGCCGCGTAGTATTGATAGCTGCGCATGACTTTTAGACACCCGTCCGAGCTGTCAGCCACGGTGTAGAAGCCAATAAGCTGATGCGCCATGGGGATAGAGAGAAGCGTCGAGGTAAAACGCTTCCATTCGTCAGTGCCGGGCTTGTCGCCTGCGCAGACGAGCTCGTTGTTGAAGTCTTCCCAGTGGAAGAAGAAGTTGGGGTTGAACGCGCCTGCTCCGGGGTTGGCAAAGTATCTTGCCTCGTCGGGAGTCATTCCCACGAAGATTTGCACTAGGCGGAAGATGCCTGTGAATACACCTTCGTGGGCGTATTTTTCTATCTGGCCAGTGGCTTGGCTTACGGGCACGCCGCTGCGCTTGAGCTCGATGTGGATGACCGGCATACCGTTTATGAGCAGGCATAAATCACCGCGACGATCGTTAAGGATTTTGCTTTTGCGGATATATTGGCTGTTGGGCGATTTGGTAGCGGCTTTGGCCTGCAGCAATCTCTTGTCGGTCGTAGATTTTCAGGCTGACTTCCTTGCCCAGATGAAGGGCGTCATCGGGGTTGTGTCGCGCGTGATGGCGACGGTTTTGCCGTTGATGAACCCGTTGAGCGCCAACGGGGTTTAAGCGTTTCAATCTGCTCGATAACCTGCGCCATCTCGCCCTGCGTAAGCGGGCAGCCGTTCAGGCGGTCTATGCCGGCGTTGTTGTTGAATAGAATCTTTGCCCAGTTGTCGATAATGTCTTGTTCGGTGGGGTACTGAAGGACTCCTTCCGCATCATTCCACCCGTGTTGTTTCAGTACGGTAATTACCGCCTCTTCGAACGAAGCCTCTTTGTCGAAAAACCATGAGGAAACCTATCCGCGTAATTGCAACAGCTATGCCTAAAAGATTGACAATGATTATAAGACATACTCACATACACTTGAGTGCAGCGTAAGTTGTCCAATCCGGTTCATATCGAGCACGACGGATCATTTCGTTCTATCGACGCACACATTACGGAGGGTCCCACAGATCAAAAATTGAGTAAGGGTCGGTGACACGCTGCTTATGCCGTTAGATTGGGGATCGCCTGTACTGGAACGGAATCATTCCTCCGAGTGATTTCCTAATTTGTATGTAGCCAAATAAGTGTTTAGGGGCTTGCTGAAGTGAGCACGCTTCCGTTCCCTGTTCATGTGCGCTTTTTAGTCGAATCGCGGCCCTTCGTCCTTCCCTGTGCGCAGCGCATCCTTGGGTCGACGTTGCGCAGCAGGCTGGGGTCCTCGAAAAGGCGGGCGCAGATCATTTCCGTGCGGTTCAATTCTCCGCCGTCTTCTCCGATGACGTTTTTGTAGAACCGCATCAGGAACGAGTCGTCGGGGAAGATCTCGCGGCTGCGTTGCGATATTGCGCCCGCACCAGCGCATCGCGGAAGTAGCGTGCGTGCTTGGCGAAGGGGTCGTTCGCTACCTGGAACCCCAGGCTGTTCAGGTACAACCCGAGAACACGGCGATGGTGTGGGTGTTCCCTTCGTAAAATGGATGGATTTGCCAGAGGAACGCGATGGTGTGGCAGAAGCGCTGCAGCCTCGTCCGTGAACGTCGTGTATGCCGCGGCGGCCTCGTTCGCGAACGCGCCGCGAAGGGACATCTCGTAGGTCAGCGGGTCGGTGTACAGCACGCTGTCGCCGTTGAGGATCTCCTCCTGCTTGATCAGGCGCTCGCTTTTGAACTGGGGTGGTATATCGTGGGGTCGAGGTCCTGGAACAGATACGCGTGGATGGTGGTGAGCATGTCGGGCGAAAGGGAAGAACGCGCCGCGCGTGAGCAGCTCGGCGATTCGCTGGCTTACCAGGTCGGCCTCTTTGCTTTCGCCGCTAGCCTCGGCGTCGGCGTATCGTTCGCGAACGAGTTCGCCGACTTCGTCGAGCCCTTTTTCGCCGAGGATGTAGGCATGAGCTTGGTCGCGCAGGTAGTCGGACACCTTCAGCCCATCGACGCCCTGCAAGCCGATGGCGACGGCCCAATAATGCCTGCGCTGCTCTTCCGAAGTGTATTCGGAAGCTGGTCGATATTCGAAATCATCGTAGCTGTCTGCGGACATAACGGTTACCTGGGATCGCCCCGCTCCGCGTAGAGAGCCCTTCCAATGGTTGTGCCGCAATCGCGAACGCTTGTGCGTTATCGGAACATGATAGCACGCCAACCGCCGACGCCGCTCGGATGCGTTGTCGTCCTTGCGCATAAGGCTAGCCCGGCGAACGAGGGGGTGCAGGCGCGCTCTTGCGATGCGTGAACGTCGGGTACGCTGCGGCCTTGTTCGCGAACGCGCCGCGCGTGCTTGGCGAAGGGGTTGTTCCCCTTTCTCCTTCCCTTGAATACTTGATGGCGCTTGCCGAGAGCGGGGGCTTGCTTCGCTGCCTGCACGTATACTGGTTGTATATAGTGCGAATCGCGGGGGCTGGTTGGGCGCCGCTTGATGAAAAGGCTGTCTCGTGTCCGAAAAGTTGAAGATCGGCGTGCTGCTCTCCGGCAGCGGAACGAATTTCCAGGCCATCCTCGATGAGGCGGAAAAGGGCCTGCCCGTCGAGGTGGTGAAGGTGGTCGCGTCGCGTCCCGATGCGTACGGCATCGAGCGCGCCAACGCCGCTGGCATCCCAGTGCTGGTCATGAACCGCGAAAAGTACGCCGACCCCGAGGCGGCTGACACGCAGATCGTGGCCGCGCTGCAGGAAGCCGGCGCGCAGTACGTGGTGATGGCCGGCTACATGCGCAAGGTCACGCCCGTCATGCTCGATGCCTTCCCCAACCGCGTGCTCAACCTGCATCCGGCGCTTTTGCCCTCGTTCAAGGGCGCGCACGCCATTGCCGATGCGTTCAACGCGGGCGTGAAGGTCACGGGCGTCACCGTCCATTTCGCCAACGAGGACTATGACAAGGGCCCCATTGTGGCGCAGGAGCCGGTGCGCGTGGGCGAAGGCGACACGCTTGAAACCCTGGAAACCCCATTCACCAGGTGGAACACGAGCTGTACCCGCGCGTGCTGGGCTGGCTTGCCGCCGGCCGCGTGAGCGTCGACGCGGAGGGCAAGGTGCACCTTGCTGACTAAGGGAAACGCTGGCGGGCATCGCCGCCGATCTGTGCGCGGGACGCGCGGTGGAGCTCGCCCGCCGACTTCCCGTGCTTTTCCGCCGACGCGCTGAAGGGTAACATGCGTTTCTCCCGATGACCTGGGGAAGCTTTCTGCTGCCCTCACCGCCGCCGACGCGCCCACCTTCGAGCGCGCCGCCCGTGCCACGGCCGACGGCGACCTGGCGTGGCTGGGTTTCAAGGTGGTGTTCGACCCCGTCGCCGCGCAGGCCAACACCGACAACGAGGTTACGAAGAAGTACGGCGACACCGGCTCGGCCGATGGCGCCGGCATGGTGTTCTTCTGCAACGACGCGAAGGAGATCGTCTCCGCGCGCACGCCTAGCCCGCGCGACGTGTTCCAGATGAAGGACATCACGCGCGGTCCCGGCATGCATAACGAGCAGTTCGATGGCCTGACCTGGCTTTTCCGTGCCGCTGTTTAACCAGGTGCGCGTATGGCTGCTTGGCGCCTCCGACGCCGCGGCCGAGGTGAGCGCGCTGGCCGCGCACGTGGGTTTCGCCGTCACCGCGGTCGACTACGACCCGGCGTACCTCTCGCCCGAGCGCTTCCCCGACGCCGAGCGCGTGCTGCTCGACGGCGGTAACTTCGACGAGCTGGACAAGCTCACCCCGCGTCCGGCGACTACGTGTGCGTGCTCACGCGCGGCCACATGTTCGACCCCGATGGCTGCGTATGGGCTGTCAAGCACAACGTGCGCTACGTCGGCATGATGGGCTGCAAGGGGAAGAACTCCACCGTGCACGATCTGGTGCTGGCCCGCGGCGCCTCCGAGGCGGACTGGGAACGCATCAAGCGGCCCATCGGCCTGAAATTCGGTGCCAAAACCCCGGCGGAATTGGCTATTTCCATCGTGGCCGAGCTGGTCGATGTACGATATACGCAGCGCTACAGCCCCGAGGCGCGGGCGCGCCACGAGGAAAGCCTGGGCCGCTAGGGCTCGGCAGGCAACCCCAAAACAGGCATCTTGCGGGCAGCGCTTCGGCGCAAAGCCCCGCTTTGCGATAAGGAACGGACTTAACAGGAACGGTTCAAGGGTAAGGAGAGCAAGTGGCAGATCCGAAGGTCAAGCGCGTTCTCATCTCGGTGACGGACAAGACGGGCGTCGTCGAGTTCGCTCGCGCGCTGCATGACGAATTCGGCGCGGAGATCATCTCCACGGGCGGCACCGCCCGCGTGATTGCGGAGGCCGGCGTGCCGGTCACGCCCATCGACAGGTGACGAAGTTCCCCGAGATGATGGACGGCCGCGTCAAGACCCTGCATCCCAACGTGCACGGCGGCCTGCTGGCCAAGCGCGACAACGCCAAGCACATGGCCGAGGCGGCGGAGCACGGCATCCAGATGATCGATATGGTGGTTGTGAACCTGTATGCGTTCGAGAAGACGGTCGAGTCCGGCGCGGACTTCGGCACGTGCATCGAGAACATCGACATCGGCGGTCCTTCGATGCTGCGCTCCGCGGCGAAGAACTTCGAGCGTCACCGTGGTCACCGACCCCGAAACCTATGAGGGCATCCTTGCCGAGATGCGCGCCAACGGCGGCGCCACCACGCGTGAGACCCGCATGGAGTTGGCCCTCGAGGTGTTCGAGACCACCAACGCCTACGACGGCGCCATCGCCGACTTCCTGTTCGACCAGGTTCAGGCCGCGCATCCGCATGAGCACGGCGAGGGTTGCGGCTGCGGTTGCGAGGAGGGGCATCGAGGCCCAGGGCGAGTTCCCGCCCGAGTGCGCCCTGTACATGCAGAAGCAGCAGGACCTGCGCTATGGCGAGAACCCGCATCAGCAGGCCGTCTTCTACCGCGTGGACGAGTTCGCCCACGAGCACAGCCTGGTCAACGCCCAGCAGCTCAACGGCAAAGAGCTCTCCTACAACAACATCCTGGACACCGACGCGTGCTGGTCGCTCGTGCGCGAGCTCGACGAGCCGGCGGTCATCATCCTGAAGCACCAGAACCCCTGCGGCTCCGCCACGGCCGAGACCATCACCGAGGCCTACGACAAGGCCTTCGCCTGCGACCCGAAGAGCGCCTTCGGCGGCATCATCGCGGCGAACCGCCAGGTCACGCTGGAGATGGTCGAGCACATCAACGAGAACAAGCAGTTCGTCGAGGTGCTCATCGCTCCCGAGTTCGAGTCCGCCGCGCTTGAGCTTCTGCAGCAGAAGAAGAACCTGCGCGTGCTGCGCACCGGCGGCATCGACGCCCCGGCTGCCGTTGAGGTCTGTTCCGTCGACGGCGGCGTGCTGGTGCAGGACGTCGACCACGTCTCCGAGGATCCGGCAACCTTCACCGTTCCCACCGATCGCAAGCCCACGGACGCCGAGATGCACGAGCTCATGTTCGCATGGCGCGTGTGCAAGGGTGTGAAGTCCAACGCCATCCTGGTGTCGCGCAACCACGCCGGCATCGGCATGGGCCCGGGCCAGCCTAACCGCGTGGACAGCGCGCTTTTGGCGTGCAAGCGCGCTCATGAGGCGTGCGAGCGCATGGGCGTGGAGCCCAAGGGCCTGGTATGCGCATCCGATGCGTTCTTCCCGTTCCGCGATAACGTGGACACGCTGGCCGAGTGGGGCATCACTGCCATCATCCAGCCCGGCGGCTCCGTGCGCGACGAGGAGTCCATCCAGGCGTGCAACGAGCACGGCATTGCCATGGTGTTCACCGGCCATCGCCACTTCCGCCACTAATCGGCGTTGCCGGCGGGCGGGTCGGGTGTGTGCCGCTTGACGCGCCCGCCTGGTGCGTCCGTGCTGGCGGGTGCGCCTCGCTGAGATTGTGTGCGCGTGATGCGCTTGCGTCCGAGTCGCCGGCATCGTGTGCGTCCGCTGCGCCCGTCAGGGCGTAGGGAAGCGAAGCCTGCGAGCGGCCCGCCTTTTTCGGCGGGCCGCTTTCTTATGCGCTGATTTTGGCGAGTCCGTGCGATTTTCGCGCCGTTTTTTCTGACGAATGCGTGACATCCCCGGCGTTGCGGTTGTGCGGCGGGCATCGTCCCGTATAGTCGGCGTTATGAAGAAATCAGAAGCACTCAAAATACTGGGCTTGGCCGACGGGGCTAGCGACGACGAGATCAAGAAGGCTCATCGCAAGCTCGTCATCGCCCATCATCCCGATAAGTTCCCCTGGACTCGAAGGAGCGCGCCGAGGCCGAGGAGCTCACCAAGCAGATCAACGAAGCGCGCGACGTGCTGATCAACCGCAGCTGGTCGCCCGAGTTCGACCCGCGCCGCGACCCGCGTCCGTATGCGGGTAACCCCTATGCGCATCCGACGGGCTCGGCGGGGCAGGGCGGCGCGTCCGGCCAGGGCAACCCGTTCGACCCGTTCGCCGGCTGGCCGTTCGGCGACGCGACCCAGGGCCAGACCACGTACGTGTGGACCAGCTGGGACGACATCTTCAGCGGTGCCGCGGGTTCGCAGCGTTCGGGCTCGGGGCAGAACGGCACAGGTCAACGCACCGGTGGCGCCGAGTGGCCGTTCGGCGGCTTCGCTGTTGAGTACGACCCCTTCGACCCGTTCGCACCGTTCCGCGCCGCACGCGCGCAGCAGCAGACCGGCGAAGAGGTGTTCGCCCGCGCGAAGAAGGGCCTGCGCGACGAGGCGCTCATGGTCGCCGCCAAGGTGGTGGCTCTCGCGGTGCTCTCCATCGCCGGTTCCTCGGCAACGGGCTTGTTCCTGTACGTGATGGCGTCCATCATCTACGGCCTGTACAAGCGCATGGGAAGCCTGCTCGTCATGCTGCTGGTGCCCATCATGATCTTCGGCGCGCCGCTCATCTTCATGCTGGCGCCGCGCAACGGCTGTGGGCGCTCCGCTCACCGTGGCGTTTTTTGGTATCGGTGCTGTTCGACGTGCAGAACCTCCCGCGACCGCATCCGCACGTATCAAGCGGCGAAGATGGGGCTGTAGCGGAACGGGTGCGTCGTAGGCGTGCGGCGTGGTGCCGGGTTTTGCGCACTGCGTTGGCGGTGCTGTGCAAGCGTGCGGCAGGCGAATGGCGCAGCGTGGATGATTGTGCTTGCGGGTGGCGCTTTTGCGTTCGCGCAAAGCGTGAGGTTTGCATGTCTGGAAGTTGCGGCAGGTCTGCTTTAGGCACCTATGGCTGCGTGCGCTAGGGCGAAGCCCAGCGCGGTGGCGCCTAGGGTCGAGCCGTAGGTGACCACCAGGTATGCGGCCGCTTCTCCGCGATGTCCGTCCGTGGCCATATCGACGGCCTCGCAGTTCATCGTGGAAAGCGTGGAGAAGCCGCCCAGAAACCCCATGGTCAACGCTATGTAGGCGGTTTGCCCGAGCGTGGCGGCTCCTGCTAGCGCCGCTCCGGCGACGGTGCACGACGCAAGGTTCACCAGCAGCGTGGGCCAAGGAAACCAGCTGTTCGAGCGGGGCTTCATGAACGAAAGCGTCCTGTGGCGGCATAGCGCGCCCGCGGCTCCGCCCAGGCCGACCATGATCAATGTCAGCGGGCTCATTGCGCACCGCCCTCGTTTTGGTGAGAGTTCGCTTGCGGGGCCGCGGCCCGGTGATGCGCGCTGTAGCGCGGGCCCATGGCATCGGCCGCCCGCTTTCCCGCGTAGGCGGCACCGAACGTGGCGAGCACGGTGATGCCCAGGTACAGCGCGAACATGCCGAAACGCCCCTGCTGCAAAAGCGCCAGGTTCTCGGTGGAAAGCGCGGCGATGGTGGTGAACGCCCCGATAAGCCCGATGCCCATCGACTTCACCAACGGCGCCGGCAGGCTTGTTGCGCCGTGCGACGAATTGATTGACGATCTCCAACGTGAAACAACCGAATATGTTCACCGCGAGCGTGGCGACGGGGAAGCCGCATTGCGCGGGAGGAGCATCTCAAAGCATAACGTGCTGTGGCGCCCAAAAAGCCCATGACCAGCACCAACGGCGCCAAGGAACGAGGGCTGCGCAGCGCATGGTCCACCGCATCTGGGATATTGCCGTGCACTTATGCCCCCTGTTCGAATCGATTTCGCTGCGCAGCAGTATACCGCGCTCCCGCAAGGGGCGTGCTGTTTGTTGCGTATTGCGCTCCGCAAGGGTCGGGCTTGCTGGCCGCTTTTGCGGAAGGTGCCGGGACTCTGTTGCATAGGCGGTGGCATTGGCTTCCGTCCGGCATCAAGGCTTGAGGGGCTTCCGTGTGCAAGCGCGCTCCGGTGCCTTTTCGCCTCATGCCTGCCGGGCGCTGCTCTTTGCGTGGCGACTCGACGCTGGTCGTGCGGCTTTGGGCTGATGGGGGTATACTCTCTTATTATGCTTAGAGGGCCCGCGCTTGCGTCGGCCGCTAGAGAAGGGGTTGCCGTGGTCATCCTTGACGAACCGTATGCTTCGCCGCAGTTGTTGGAATGGCTTGAATCTTCGCAACACCCCGTGCTTCGCAATGCGTTTTCTGAGCGCACGGCTTTTGCGTCCGGGCGGGCGTTGCGCCTGGTTGACGAGGCCGAGGCGGCCTCGCGCGTCTTTCCGCGGGCGAGCGCGTATACACCAGCTCCGAGAACACGCTCGAGTGGATTTGCGCGCATGCGGACAATCCCAGTCTTACGCACGCCATCACCGTGTTCAAGGACAAGGTCGCCATGCGCAAGCTTTTGGCGCAGATGGACGAGGACTTCTTCTTCCGCGCATGCACGGCTGATGAGCTGGGGAAACTCGATTTCGCCGAGCTTGAGCCGCATATGCCGTTCGTCGTGAAGCCCGCACGCGGGTTCTGCAGCATGGGCGTGCACACAGTGCGCTGCCGTGCCGATTGGGACGAGGCGCTGGCCGATTTCGCGTCGAATGCGGCTGCTTGGGCGGATATGTATCCCGACAGCGTGGTTGCCGGCAGCGATTTCATACTGGAGCAGTTCATCACGGGGCAGGAATATGCCCTGGATGCGTTTTTCGACGAGCAGGGCGCGGCGCACGTGCTCAACGTGCTGCGTCATGATTTCGCCGGTCCCGATGACACGTCCGACCGCATGTACACTACATCGGCGGCTATCGTGCGCGAAAAAGGCGCCCGCCTTCGAGGAGTGGCTTTCGCGCGTGAACGCCCTGGTGGGAGCGCGAAACTTCCCCGTGCACGTTGAGGTGCGCGTGGACGAGCGGGCCGCGGCGTCATCCGCCCCATCGAGTTCAACCCCTTGCGATTCGCCGGCCTGGGCGGCACCGACGTCGCTCAGCACGCCTACGGTTTCCGCACGTATGAGGCGTTTTTGACCGACACGCTGCCCGATTTCGACGCGGCGTTCGCTTATGCGGGCGACCATGTGTACACCATGTCGCTGCTTAACCCGCCGGATGGCGTGATGGGGAACGAGGAGTTCGATTACCCGGCGTTTTCCGAGCGCTTCGATAGGGTTTTGGGGTTGCGCGAGTTCGATGTGCCTACGTTTGGCTGCTACGGTTTCCTGTTCGTGGAAACCGACCTTGACGAACGCGGCAAGGCCGAGCTCGATTTCCTGATGCATACCGATTTGCGCGAGTTCCTGATCTGCGACGATGCCGCGGGCCAACGTTAGGCGGCTGCATGAAATTCAACGTCAAGAACCTCTTCATGGGTGTGGTGCTCATCATCGTGCTTGCGGTGGTGTTTTTGCGCGGCGACCAGTTGGTGGAGCTGGGGGAGACCATGAAGCAGGAAGCCCCCTGCCGCTGGTAGCGGCCATCCTCACGCAGCTGGGGAAGTACTTCGCGCAAAGCTTCGCCTATTCGCGCAGCTTCGCCGCCGCCGTGGGCGGCGTATGGAGCCGAAATCCACGTTGCCACTGGTATTCGGTACGTTTTCATGAACACCATCGCGCCGTCCATGAACCTGGCGGGCACCACGTTGGTGGTCGACGACGCGCGACGGCGCGGCATCCCCGCCGGCAAAGCCACGGGCGCGGCGCTGCTCATGCAGATCACCATCGACGGCGCGTTCTCCACGATTATGGTGTGCGCGTTCATCTTCTTGGCGGTCACGGTGGGGCTATCGCCTGTGTGGTTCCTTATGGGCATGGTGGTATTGTGCCTGGTGGGAACCATGGTGGCGCTGCTTATCCTGGCGCACAAAAGCCCATTTGCTTATGCGCCTTTTGCGGCCGGTCGAACGCGTGAGCCGCAAGGTGGTCGCGCGTGTGCGCAAAAAGCCGCTTGAGCCGTGGGCCGAGCGCATCGGGCAGGCGTTTTCCGGGGCGGCGGCATGATCGGCCATAGCCCCAAGCCTACGCTTCAGGCGTACGGGTGTTCGCTGATCGCCAGCTTGTGCGAGCTTTCGTGCTTCGCGCTGGTGGGTATCGGGTTCGGCGTCGACACGGCGCCGGCGCTGGTGTGCGGCTACGTGGTGGCAACGCTATTCGCCATGATCTCGGTCACGCCGCAGGGCGTGGGCGTGGTCGAGGCGGCCGTCGTGGTGGCGTTCACCAGCTTCGGCGAGTCGGCGGCGGCCGGTACGGCAATCGGCCTGGTGTATCGCGGCATCGTGTTCTGGATGCCGTTCATCATCGGCGCCGTGCTCATCAACACTACGAAGGTGTTCAAGGGCGACGTGAAGCAGGCGGCGTACGATCAGGATATGGGCGCCGTTGCCGGCACGGCTGCTACGGCGGCGCGCTTGGGGAAGAGGCCGCGCCGACGCGGCGCGGTTCAAGCGTGCGGCGCGCTGCGCTCACGCATGGCGGATGCGCATGCGGCGCATGGTGGGCAGCCGGTTGCGGGTACGGTGCCGCCGGAAGCTGACGCCATCGCAGCGGGCGGCGCTGCGATGGCGAACGCCGCTGCCCAGACGGTGCCTTTTGCGCAGGGCGATACGCCTGCGCTGGTCGCCGGCACGGTTCCCTTTGTGGAGGTGAAACGCCCGTGCCTTCAGCCGATACGGCGCCTTTTGCGGAGGGATTGCGGCTTCACCTGCTGCTCAAACGGTACCTTTCCTGAAGGCGGTGCACCTGTGGAAGCGGGGAGCGAACCGAGCCTTCTGTCCGGATTGCGGACACGCAGGAGCAGCCTAACGTGCCTTTTGAGCCGGCGACTACTGGGCAGGCGCCGCATGCGGCGGACACGCCTGATGATTTGCCCGGCGAAGAGGGTTGTTCGTAACCGTATACTTATTCACAAACCAAGTTAAGGTTGGGGGCCGCGCTTGTGTGCGGCCCTGTTTCATTATCAGGAGGAAGCTTATGACGTTGCTCGACACCTTGGGCATCACCACCATCAGCGTTGAGAAGAACCGCGTGGAAATGCGCATGCCCGTGCGTCCGGAAATCTACCAGCCGCATGGGTTTTGCACGGCGGCGCCACCATCGCGCTGCTGGAATCGTGCGCATCGCGCGCTGCCGAGGAACTGACGGACTTCGACAAGGAGCTTATTTTCGGCCTGAAACCACCATTCGCCACAAGAAGGCGCGCAAAGACGGCGTCATCACCGGCGTCGCCGAGCTTGAGCGCGAGGAGCCCTCGTACGGCGGACGCAAGCAGTTCTGGCACGTCATCGCAACCGACGAGCTTGGCGACACCATCTCCGGAGGGCACGTTCATCACGAAGATCGTGACGAAAGAGCATTTCGCCGAGAAGCAGCGCAAGCTGGCTGCAGAGCACAAAGCGTAAGCGCTAACCGCCTGCCGCTGGGGCTGAACGCGCGTTGCGTTTGCGGTGTGGCGGCAGGCATTCCATCGCGTTCGCATGCGGCGTCGATGCGCTTGTGCGGGCGCACAAAACGAAGGAGGCGGCAATGACGGCACCCGAAGGACCCATGAAGGACTATGTCCGTACCAGCCTGCGTATGCTGTATGAGCGCAATCGCGCGTTCGTCAACGATATGAATCCCGAGGTCATCGAGCCGGGCTTCACGCGCAGCACGGTAACGGTACCCGAGAACGCCACAAACACCGGCGGCGGCACGTTCGGCGGCTTCCTCATGGCCATTATCGACGTGGTGGGCTCTACTATCACCTGGTCGTACGGTAAGCACGCTGTTACCCAGTGCGCCAACGTGAACTTCGTGCGCGGCGTCGCCATCGGGGAGAAGCTGGTGCTCGAGGCCAGCAACGTGCATTTCGGGCGCTCTTCGTGCGTTGCCGAAGTGGTGGTGAAAAACGAAGCCGGGAAAGTGTGCCTGACGGCAACCTGCACCATGCACAACGTCGCCGACATCAAGCTCGACGACCCCATCGTAAAGGAAGCCTTGGAGCTGTTCGGGGAATAACGCCGAGGTTACGCTGCGCGGTTGGTTGAGCTGCCCGGTTTCGATCAGCTTCGCATTGTCATTGAAGACGCTGCTTGTCCTTTGGGCAGGCAGCGTTTTTTGGCTTTCAGGAATGCTTCAGCTATCGCGGTTACCATGTTCGAAAACGAACGCAAACCGTACGCTTTTGCGTGCGCGCAAATCTAGGAAGAACGTGGTGATGGGAGAACCTATCGACATTTATGCTGAGAAGCACGCGTCCTCGCAAGGACGCCATGCACGCGTGACGGTTCCGCGTCATATTCGTTCATGTGACGAGGCGCGGCTTAATGCGGGCGCCTTCCGTGTCGCGCACAATGGCGTGTTTATCAGGGGCGCTGGCGCGGTGATCGGCGGTAGCAGCTGGTTTGCGCGCAGGCGTTTGCTCGCGATTGCGGCTGCTGCGCTAGCTGTCGTTGTGCTCGTCGGCGTCTTGACGACCTATGGGCGCGTCGTGGCAAACGGTGGCGGCGATCAGGGGGCCGCGAAGGAAGCCTTGGAATCGCAAGCGCTGGAGACGGCATATGCCGCTGATGACTCGACGGAAACGCAGCAGGAGCAGCAGTCCCAGGGCGCTGGGACTGCAGAATCCGTTGTGCCCGGTATGCGCCCTGACGACGCCAAGGGGCCTTCCCGCAATCGCCGCGACGTCCTGGGCGCGATGGGTCAGGAGGCCATGGGCGGTTTCGGCCGCGCAAATGTGACGCAAATGGCGGGTTTCACCGGCTTGAGCGGCACGAGCGCGAGCGGTGCCCGAGTTGTTCCAGTATCCTAGCATGCCGGCAGGGTGCGAGATTTATTCCCTCGCCGCGGTTTTGCGGGCTATGGGCCACGACGCCGATCCCGATTCCATTGTGGCGAACCAGCTGCCATTCGACGTGGAAGGCGACGACTACGCCTCGGCGTTCTGGGGTGACCCGTATTGGTCGGGCGAGGGCATGCCGCCCGCTATCATGGCGGTGGGCAACGCCTTTCTTGAGGAAGCGGGCGCAAGCGAGCGCTTCGCCAACCTCACCGGCACCGATTTCGACGAGCTTGCCAGCAAGGCGTCGTCTGGAACGCCCGTGCTCGTGTGGACCACGCTCGATTTCGAGGACCCGTATTTCGACGAGCCACTTGAGGCGAACTCCTTCTATGACCTGGAGCATTGCGTAGTGCTGCTGGGTGTGGAAGGCCACCGGGCGTGCATCATGGACCCCACGCAGGGCTACGTGACCGTCAACTACGACTGGTTCAAATATCTCTACGAGCAGTGCGGCTCCATGGCGCTGGCGATTGCGTAAACGGTTCGCGGTTATGCCATGCGCCGAGCGCGTTTCGGACACTTTTGCGCTACGTCTCCAAAATGTCCATGACAGATTGGGGACGTAGGACTAAATGCCCGAGCGCCCGGTTTACGTGTTCGCGTACGTTCGCCTCGCTCCTTTTCTCCGCTCCATGCTACGCGTCTGTACCGCGTCTCATGTGCGATTTCGGACACATAACGCTACGTCCCCTAAGCGTCCGGGTTTGCTCGTTTGTCGGTTGCGGTGTAGACGCCGATCACGATTACGGCGGCCACTACCAGCATCGCCAGCAGCGCTGCGTACGATACCAGGTAGGTGCCGAACGCCTCGGTCAAAAAGCCCGGTAGGAACGTGAAAATGAACCCGCCCAGCGCATAGCACACTTGGAAGTTCTTGATGGTGCGCGTTTCCTTGCCGCGCGGCGCCAGCTCGATAGACCATACCGAAATGCCCACGGTACCCAGCGACATTCCGATGCCGAACATGAACACGCCCAACCCGGCAAGCCCGGTGTTGCCCATGTCCGACAGGCACAGCACCGCCGTGCCCGCGATATACAGGGCGAAGAAGACCGCCGATCCGCGTTTGGTGCCGAAGCGGTCGAACGCCATGCCGCTGACCAGCTTCGCCACCGTCAGGCACGCGCCGTTGACAGCCACGAGCGTGGCCGCGTGTTCGGTGGAGAAGCCTTCGGAGGTGAACAGCACGGCCAGGTAGTTGCCGCCGCCGACCGACACGCAGCCGATGATGATCATGGCCAGGAACAGAAGCGGCATGGTGCGCGGGGAAAGATCGCGGTTGACGTGGCGTTTCCTTACGCGTTCAAGCTGCTGGGCGCTTTTTTCTCTTGCTCGCGTTTCACCGCCTTCGGACTTCCCTCGTAAGGGGTAAGACCCATGTCGCGTGGGTCGTTTCGCAGTAGAGCGAACATGGTCACGCCGATGGCAGGGCCAGCGCCGCTTCTGCCCTGAACGCGGTTTGCAGGTCGAAAGCGCCGATGAGCGCCACCGCTGCATTTGGGATGATGATGGCTGCCACGCCCGAGCCCACCGCGGCGGCGCCGGCCACGGTGGCCGTTCGCTCGGAACCAACGGTTGATCAGCATGGTCGAGGCGATCATGCCGCCGAAGCCGTAGCCCAGGCCCGTCAGCGCCGAGGCGCCGCACAGCATGCTGAAGTTGCTGCCGGCGAACGAGTACAGCGCGAACCCGGCGCTCACGCTCAGCGTTGCCAGGAACGCGCCGATTCGGCAATCGACCAGGTCATAGTAGCGTCCGACCACCAACATGGCCAGAAGCGACACGAACGTGCGCACCGACACGATGATCGACCCACCCGAATGCCCGACGCCAGGCAGATCGACCAGGTAGGGCTGGTACACGGAAAACGATGTTGAGGGCAGGCCCACGTTCGTGAACAATATCAGGAAGCAGCACACGGCCACCACGGCCTCGTAATGCTGCTTGATCTTGGCGAATAACATGCTTGGGAACCCCCTTCGGGACGGTATTGCCGTACCGCGCTTAGCGCGTACGGTTATCTAGCATAGCGGCGTCATGTTTCAATCGGCGAAAAGCTGACGGAATCGCGATAATGCGGCGGGAGGGACGTGGGTTTGCGGAAGCTTCAAGTTTCCGCAAAAGTCGGGGAAGTGGGGCGGTTCCTATTCAGGCCATATTTCAGGCGGGGTAAAACTGCACCATGCTGGAAACTGCCGCCCGCGTTCTGCTGGGTCTTGCCTTTCGACAGCTCGCTTGCTGGGGGTTTGCCTGTTGTGCTGGATGACGGCGTGTTAATCTTTTATCTCATGATTGAAATGGAAAACATATCGCTTCAATCGGTTGTGCGCGCGATTCGGGCTTTGCGGCGCGTGAGACCGTGGTAGTCGTTGCTGTTGCGGCAGCCTTGGCGTCGTGCGCCCTTGTGCCGCCCGACGCCGGGTATGCCGCATACGTTGATTGGCATACGTTGGGCTGCTGTTCTGCCTGATGGCGGTGGTGGCGGGATTCCGCTCGCTCGGCGTGCTGGATGCCGCGGGGGCGTGGTTGGTCGCGCGCCCGGACGCAGCGCGCGGTTGCCGGCGTGTTGGTCGGGCTTGCGTTCTTCGCCAGCATGGCGGTGACCAACGACGTCGCGCTCATCACGTTCGTGCCGCTGGCTTTTGGTGGTTTGCGTCGCGCGGGCATGGAGGGTGTATGTGCTTGGTGGCCACGCTCATGACCATCGCGGCGAACCTCGGTAGCATGTTCACGCCGTGGGCAACCCGCAAAACCTGTACCTGTTCACGGCCTCGGGCATGGGTGTGGGGAGTTTCTGCAGCTCATGGGGCCGTATACCGCTGCGTCAGGTGCGATGCTGGCGCTCGCGTGTGCGCTGTGCTTTCGAGGTGGGGAAGTGTGCGGTGCGTCCGCGGCTGGATTTGCGCCATCGGGTGGTTTTTGCGTCCGATGACACCGCCGATAATTTGGCGATGCGAGTTCCGCCTACGTGCTGGACGGCCCCGGAAGGTTCCGCGCCTGATTCTATGCCCGCCCGCTCAGCGAACGGGGTTTCGCCGGCGTCCTCGTCGATCGAATCCGCTTCCCCGGATGTTTTTCCGCTCACTCGCGTAAGCGGTTGGCGGTGTATGGCGTGTTGTTCGCGTGCTGCTTGGCTGCGGTTTTGGGAGTGCTGGATGTTCGCGTTTTACTGGCGTTGGTGCTGGTGGGCGTTTCCCTTTCCGATGCAAGCTTGTTGCGACGCGTTGACTGGGGCTGTTGGCCACTTTTGCGGCCCTGTTCGTGTTCGTGGGGAACATGGGCCGCGTTCCGGTGCTGCACGAGGCGCTTTCGCGGCGGTGGGCGGCAACGCGCTGCTTGCCGCGGTAGGGGGCAGTCAGATTACCAGCAACGTGCCGGCCGCGGTGCTTCTTTCGGGGCTCACCGATCAGTGGCAGGCGCTGCTCGTGGGCACGAACTTGGGCGGTTTGGGAACGCTCATCGCGTCCATGGCAAGCCTTATCACGTTCAAAGCGGTCATGGTGGGTCGCCCCGGCATCCGCGGGCGCTATCTGCTTGTGTTCACGGCCTGGAACGTTGCGTTTTTGGCGGTGCTGCTTGTGCTTGCCGTGGTTTTGGGGGCGCTCTGAACGCCCGCAAAACCACGGCGCTAGAAAGCGCCTTTGCATTGCGCAAACCGCGGCGTTCTCCCTTATAAATAGCTTCCCGTTAGGCTGGCGGGGTTTTGGGCGATTTGCGCCGGGGTTCCGTGTGCCACCACGCGCCCGCCTGCTTGGCCGCCGCCCGGGCCCATGTCCACCACGTAGTCGGCGTCGCGGATGAAATCCAGGTCGTGCTCGCTCACCACCACCGTGGCGCCTTGCTCAACCAGGTGCTGGAACACGTTCAGCAACGTGCGCACGTCGCGCGGGTGCAGGCCGATGCTTGGCTCGTCGAACACGAACAGCGCGCCGTTCTGGGCTTTGCCCATTTCGCTGGCGAGCTTCAGCCGCTGGGCTTCGCCGCCGGAAAGCGCGGGCGTGGCCTCGCCGAGCGTGAGGTACCCAAGCCCCAGGTCATGGAGCGTTTGCAGCATGGCGTGCGCCTTCTTCAGGCTTGCGCACGCATCAAGGGCTTCGTCGATGCTCATGGCCATAAGCTGCGCGAACGTGTGCCCGTTCCAGGTGATGGCGTCGGCGTCGTCGCTGTAGCGGCGGCCGCGGCAATCGGGGCAGGGCACATCAACGTCGGGAAGGAATTGCACGTCAAGCGACACCTGGCCGGTTCCGTCGCAGGTGGGGCAGCGCAGCTTGCCGGTGTTATAGGAGAACGCGCCCGCCTTCAAGCCCGCGGCTTTTTGCCTCGTTGGTGCGAGCGAACGCGCGGCGCAGGTCGTCGAGCACGCCGCAATAGGTGGCGACGGTCGAGCGTACGTTCGCACTGATGGGAGTTGCATCGATGAGCTGCGCGCGACGATGCCGGCGGGTCGATTCCGCGCACGCTGGCGGGAAGTGTTTCGTCCGCGTTTGCGCTGTTCAGTGCGGGAATCAGCTCCTCGAGTACCAGCGTGGTCTTGCTGCTTCCTGATACGCCGGTAACCGCTGTCAACCGGTTCACGGGCAGGTCGACCGACAGCGCGTGCACGGTGTGCAGCGCGTTGGTTTCCAAGTGGATGGTGCCGTGCTCGAACAGTCGGCCTTCCGGGCAGCGCGGGCGCACGTTCGCCATGGGGTCGGCTGCGGGCGCGGAAAGCGGCGCAGCTTCGGGGGCTTCCGCCACGCAAACGCTTGCCCCCGCCGACGTGGCGGACGCATTCGGCGTCGCCGCTTCTCCCGCCGGCGATTCCGCCGCGGTTTGCGTTCCCGGCTTTGCCGTTGCGGTTGCTACCATGTTCGGCGTCGCAGCAGCAACCGCCGCCGCCGACCTGGCAGCCCCGCCGTCGCGGCGGATGCGTTTTCCGTTTCGACATCCGGCAGATACCGCCCGATCAGCGAGTGGTCATCGGCCCGCAGCTCGGCCGGCGTGCCGCAGGCTACCACGTGCCCGCCGCCGGCTCCGGCTTCCGGGCCCATTTCCACCAGGTAGTCCGCCGCGGCCAGGATGCGCGTGTCGTGATCCACCATCACCACGGAGTTGCCGTCGGCCAGAAGGTCGTCCATGACCCCGAGCAGCCCCTCGATGTTCGCCGGGTGCAGCCCGATAGAGGGCTCGTCCAGCACGTAAAGGACGCCGGTCGTCCGGTTGCGCACCGCGCGGGCGAGCTGCATGCGCTGCCGCTCGCCGGTGGAGAGCGTGGAGCCCGCGCGGTCGAGCGACAGGTAGCCCAGCCCCAGCTCGAAGCCGTCGCGCCGTATGCTGAAACGACTCGCAAATGGAAATCGCCATGGGGCGCAGGTCTTCGGCAAGCGTCTCTGGGACGCCGTCCACCCAGGTCACGGCCTTGTCGAGCGTCATCTCGCACGCCTTCGCCAAGTTTATCCCACGCACGAGCGGGCCTCGCGCCGCCGCCGACAGGCGCGTGCCTTCGCAATCCGGGCACGGCCCCTCGGTCAGGAAGCGGGCCACGCGCGCCAGACCCTTCTCGTCCTTCGCCTTTGCCAGCGCGTTCTCCACGGTGTATACGGCGTTGTAGTACGTGAAGTCGAGTTCGGCGAAATCGTCGCCTTTTTTCGGCTTGTATAGGATGTGCTTCTTCTCGGCGGGGCCGTGGAACACGATGTCGCGCTCCTCGGGCGTTAGGTCGCGGAACGGCACGTCAAGGCGTACGCCCATCTCGCCGCACACCTGCTTCATGAGGTCCCACATCAGGCTTCCCCAGGGAAGCACCGCGCCCTCGTTGATGGTTTTGCTCTCGTCGGGGACCAGCGCGGCCTCGTTCACGTGCCGCACGGTGCCGGTGCCGCCGCAGGTGGGGCAAGCGCCGCCGCTGTTGAAGGCAAGCTCCTCGGCGCCGGGTCCGAAGAAGGTCTTTCCGCAGGTTGCGCACGTGATCGGCTGCTCGGCGGCCACCGACATGGAGGGCGGGGCGTAGGCGCCGCAGCGCGGGCATGGTGGCTGCCCACGCGGCTGAACAGCAGGCGCAGGCTGTTCAGCAGCTCGGACATGGTGCCGAACGTGCTGCGCACGCCGGGGACGCTCGGACGCTGGTGCAGCGCGAGCGCGGCAGGGGGCGTAGCGCACCTCGTCGACATCGGCGCGCGCGGCCTGCCCCATGCGGCGGCGCGTGTACGTGGACAGCGCCTCCAGATAGCGGCGCGAGCCTTCCGCGTACAACACGCCCAAAGCCAGCGAACTTTTCCCGCTGCCCGACACGCCGCACACGCCCACCAGCTGACCCAACGGGATGTCGACGTTCACGTTCCGCAGGTTATGCACGCGCGCCCCGCGCACCTCAATGTGCGTAGGGTTGGCGGATGCAATGCTGGTTTTGTTGGCAGCTGGGTGGTTCATGGCGATGCCTTTCAGGCGATGGTGCGTTGTTGCCTTTCATTATAAAGGCGAGCCCGGGGAGGATGCCGCTTCCCGTGTCCGGGGTGTGTGCTTGTTTGGTTGGGGGTGGTCGGCGCTTGTACAATGGGTTTGACATCTACCGGGTCATCCAGACGAGAGGATATTCCTATGAGCAAGGTTTTGCTGGTCAACGGCAGGCTCTCGCGGCAGGAGGGCAACACGTCGGTTGCGCTCGCCGAGGTTGCCGCCGCGCTTGAGGGGCGCGGCATTGAGACGGAAAACCATGTGGTTGGGCAACAAGCCCGTCAACGACTGCATCGCCTGTGGCAAGTGCGCCGAGCTGGGCGGGAAGTGCGTCATCGCAAACGACGTGGTCAACGAGCTGATTGCCAAGGCCGCGCAGGCCGACGGCTTCGTCTTCGGCACGCCGGTGTACTATGCGCACCCCTCGGGCCGCATCCTGTGCGCGCTTGATCGCGCGTTCTACGCAGGTGGCGCGGCGTTTCGCCATAAGCCCGGCGCGGCGGTGGCCGTTGCGCGCCGCGGCGGCACCCACGGCGTCGTTCGACGTGCTGAACAAGTACTTCACCTTCTGCGAGATGCCCGTCGTGTCGTCCACGTACTGGAACAATGCGCACGGGCGCCTGCCGGGCAGGCTGCGCAGGACGCTGAGGGCATGCAGACCATGCGCAACATCGGGCAGAACATGGCCTGGCTGCTCAAGTGCATCGAAGCCGGGAAGGCCGCTGGCATCGACGTCCCCCGTCGCCGAGCGCGGCCAGATGACGAACTACATCCGCTAGCTCGGGCGGCCAGATTGCGAACCACGCTGCTGGCTCGTGCGGCTTGATGACGAACCACATCCGCTAGCCCGGCTGCCAGATCGCGAACCGCATGTGCTAGTTCGCGCGGCTCCCAGACCGTTATTTGATGCATTCGTGAAGCGCTGGCTTGTGTCGGCGCTTCCGTGTTAAATCCGGGAACCTCTACGTTACATTTCGGAAATCTCGGGAAAATGAATGCCGGATGAGAACGTCAAGGCGGATATCATTTATATCTGCAGCCCCAACAACCCCACCGGCGCTGCCTATACCCGTGAGCAGCTCAAGGAGTGGGTGGCTTACGCCAAGAAGAACAATGCCATCATCCTGTGCGATGCCGCTTACGAGTGCTTCATCTCGGACGGCGCGCTGGCCCGCAGCATCTTTGAGATCGAGGGTGCCCGTGAGTGCGCCATCGAGATCTGCTCGTTCTCCAAGATCGCAGGCTTCACCGGCACCCGCTGCGGCTACACCGTCGTGCCCAAGGAGCTGGAGCGCGAGGGAATGAACATCAATAAGCTGTGGCTGCGCCGCCAGACCACCAAGTTCAACGGCGTGCCTTATGTCGTGCAGCGCGCCGCCGCTGCCGTGTTCACCGAGAGCGGCATGGCCGAGATTCAGTCCAATCTGGATTACTACCGCCGCAACGCAAAGGTGATCGCCGATGCACTGGACGAGTGCGGCGTGTGGTACTGCGGCGGCAAGAACAGCCCCTACATCTGGCTGCGCTGCCCCGGCAACATGAAGTGAACGCGATCGCGCCGCTTTCCGCGCTTGCCGCCTGGCCCATGCCCAGCAGGCTGGTGGCAACGGCGGTTGCGATGGCGCCGAGCACCTGCTGCAGGGTGTTCATCATGGTGGAGCCGTCCGCGTTCATGCGGTGCGGCAGCGAGTTCAGGGCGCTCGTCTGGCTCGGCGACATAGCCAGCGGCACGCCGATCATCAAGATCACGTGAGCGCAAACCACGTACGCGATCGAGGAGTCGGGCGTCGCAAACAGGAACATCACCGTGCCCGCAATGGACAGGGCGAAGCCTGCGCGGGCCGGGATGCGGGCGCCGATGCGGTCGTACAGGCCGCCGGCGATCACCGATACGATGCAGTTCACCACGCCGCCGGGCAGCATGAGCATGCCGGCCATGGCCACAGGCAGCAGCATGCCGCTTTGGATGTACTGCGGCAGCAGGTACATAGCCGACAGCGTGATGCCGAAGTTCAGCATCACCATCGTCACGCCCACGCGATAGCCTTGCTGGCAGAACACGCGCACGTCAAGCACGGGGGTCTCCATGCGCAGCTGGCGATACACGTAGGCGGCAATGCAAATCATGCCGATGACCAGCGCGGATACCACCTCGATGCTGGTCCATCCGTACAGGCTGGCAAGCCCGGCGCCCAGCACCACGCCGCCGAATCCCAGGCACGACAGCACGCATGAGAGCGCATCGACGCGCGGGCGCGTCAGCTCGTAGGGGTTCACCAGGAACTTCGCCCGAAAGCACTATGGCCACGGCCAGCACAGCGGCGAAGGTGAAGAAGATGAAGCGCCAGCCCAGCACGCCGAGGATGATGCCCGAAAGGGTGGGGCCGATGGCGGGGGCGAACATGATGATGAGCGCCGTCAGGCCCATCGCAGCACCGATTTTCACCGGGGCGAACACCTCAAGAACCACGGCGAAAATCATGGGCAGCACCAGGCCGGTGCCCACTCCCTGCACCAGACGCCCCGCCAGCATCACCTCGAAGTTGGGGGCGAACCCGCTGATCAGCGAGCCGACGAAGAACGCGCCCAGTGCGAACAGCGTGAGCTTGCGCACGCTGAACCACTTCATGAGCAAGCTGGCGAAGGGCAGAACGATGCCGATGACCAGCATATAGCCGACGACCATCCATTGCATCACGGCAACGTCGACGCCGAACGCCTCGGTTAGCTGCGGCAGCGCGATGTTGAGCGACGTTTCGCTGAACATGCCCGTGAAACCGCCCAGATACAGGCCCATCATGGTCAGGTAGGGGTGCGCAACCTCAACGTGCGCCTTATGGGGATCAAAACCTTGCATACTGTTTTCCGAACATTCCTTTCCGACTTTTGCGCAGCGCCCGCGCGGGCAAAAATGCCCGACAAAACAAAAAACGGGGCTGCAAAGGAAGCTTTCATCCTTTGCAGCCCCCGTTTGGCGCTACCGACTACCACTAATTGCTTTCAGCCTAGCAGAAACCGTAGCCGTTTCGTAAGCGTTGAAATTGTGGAGAACGAAAGGCGCCTCCCGCGGGGGGAGGCGCTTCGTTTGCGTTGCGCGCGGTGTCGGCGAAGCGAAGCGGTCGCATTTCGTGCAGTGACAGCGAGGCGCTTCGTTCGCCTCCGCATAGTGCTATGCGAGCTCGATGGGATAGCTGGCGATGGTCTCGTAGCTGTCGTTGTCTATCAGGCTGATGGTGCCGGCAACGTTCTTCATGGCGTCGATATCGGTAACCTTGGTGCTGTCGAAGTAGCCGAAGGTCTCGGCGAACATACCGGGCTTGACGGTTTCGGTCAGGGTGAAGTCGACCATCTGGCCGTCAACGCTGAAGGTGCCGTATTCGGCCATGAACAGGACGGTCTTGTCGGCGGTCTTGTTCTCAACCTTGAAGGTGTAGCCGCAGTCGTCGAGCCAATCCTGCTTCTTGTTCAGCACGGTGATGGTGCAGTTCTCGTCGTCGACGAGCACCTTGTCAACGGCAACGGTGTTCTTGTCGGTGGTGCTTGCAGCCTTGGAATCGCCGTCGTTGCTATTGGCCTTGACCTCGCCGCGCTCGAACGTCATGGCGTAGCCGCCCTCGGTCATCTGCAGCTTACCGTCGGCGATGGTCGCGGTGATGGGGCTGCCGTCGATGGTGAATGTGGCCTCCGTGGCGCTCTTGGCTTGCCACGTGCCGTCAAAGGCTCGCCGAACATGACGAGCGCGCAGGTGCCGTCTTCGTTGACGTTCAAGCCAACGCTCATGCCGAACGCATCCAACATGGCGATGTCCTCGGCGGTTGCCTCTTCGCCGTCGGATACCATGCCGCCAGCTTCCACGAGCCGATGAACGCCTCTTTCGCGTCCTTGTCGTTGGTTGCGCCGCCACCGCCGCAGCCGGTCAATGCCAAGCACAGCGTCATCGCGCATGCTACCAACGCGCATACCAATAGCTTCCTCTTCATGTCCCTCACTCCCTTTCTGTTTGATGCTCCTATGGCGAACCTTCGGTCCCTCGCCGAAGGCGTGTGCCCTGGTCACGTAGGCGCTGCGGGTTAGACCGCTGGGCGCTTATCCCATCGCGCCGCCGCAGTACTCGCAGCGACCTTGCGCGTCGGGGACGGTGGTGGCGCCGCAGAACGGGCAGGTTTGCGCGGTCTTCGGTGCCGCGGCTGCCGCCGCTTGCTTGCTCGCGGACGGTCTCCCGCAGCTGGGTGAGCGCCTCGCGGATCTGCTGCGCTTGACGCTCCGCCTCGCGGTATTCCACGGAGTTGCGCTCCTCGATGCGGTAATCGTTGACCTTGAACGTGATCTCGCTGAAGTACGGCGAGTTCACGTGGATGGTGACGTACACGTCGTAGTCGATGTCGTAGCGCGGCGGGTCGTAGCTTTGCGAATAGCCCTCGTCGTCTTTCCAGGTGGCTCGCTGCGCGTCTCGCGAATCTCGGTATCGCAGCCGGTGACCTGGGAGAAGTCCATAACGTCGGGGTTTGCGTCGCGCCAATGGGAATTGCGCGTGACGATGAAGCGCTTCGCGTCCTCGTCGAGCATCACCTTCATGTCGCAGCCGAGCGTGCGCGTGACGTTGAGCTCGGCCACCTTCTGCCGGTTGGCCTCGCGATACTCAAGCTGCTCGGCGATCTGCTCGACGGTGCTTTCGCACGCCGGTCGCTGAAAAACGGCGACAGCTTGCCTGCGCACTCCTTGCACAGGTTGCCGTCCTCAAGCTTGCGATTGCCCAGAAGCCCGATCTCGCCGCCGCAGATGCTGCAGGTTTTCTTTTCGAACATCTTTCCGAACAGCCCCATGTCGCGCCCCTTTCGTCGTCTCCAACTCCGTACCCCGATAATGGCAGAAGCGGGAAGGCGAAGAAGCGCCCCGCGGCTCGAAAAGAGGAGCGAAAGCGCACCGAACGGCTCAGGTTGCAGTTCGGGAAGCCGCAAAAGGCTTGCGTTGTGCGTCGGGGTCTCGAATGGTCGAGCGCAGCCGTGCGCCAAACCCTCAAGCGGGGATCAGCTACGCCGGGCTCTCGTGCGGATGCGCGAGAAGATGGGCGCGCACGCTGTAATGGGCGCGCGGGCCAGGAAGGACGCGCGTGCTGGAATCCCCCCAACGGGGTACGAGCTTGCGCAAAACTCCCAAGCAGGGGAATCGGCCACGCGACGGTTCTCGTGCGCGCACGCGCAGAGTCCCGCAAAGGCTCGGCTATGCTGCTATTCCTCGGACCGCTCGCCGGTGCGGCCCATGCCGGGGATGATCAGGCCCGCTGGCAACCCGCGTGCACGGCAAGGCGCAGGATGTTGTCGTAGTCGGTTTTTCGCCAGGATCTCGGAGATATGGCGCTTCACGGTGCCTTCGGACAGGTACAGCTCCTGCGCGATCTCCTTGCGCGTTTTCGTCTCGCACACCAGGCGCAGGATGTCGATTTTCGTTTGCGTGAGCGCCGCAGCGCCGGAAAGCGCGTTGGATTGAGGACGCGGGAACGTGGAATAGCCCTCCATGGTGGAGCGGATGACGGCGATGAGCTCGGCCGTGCCGACATTTTTTGTACACGAAGCTGTCCACGCCGGCGGCGCGAGGCCTGTTCGACGAACGTGATCTCGGGCATGCCCGTCATGATGACCACGCGCACGTCGGGGTGCGCCTCCTTGATAGCGGCGGCCGCCACGATGCCGCTAGAATCGTTATCCGTGCACACGTCCAACAGCGCCAGGTTTGCGTGGTGCTTTTCGACCGCGGAAAGGGCGTCGGCCGCATCGGCGATGGCCGCGACGACGTGCATGTCGTCCTGCATGTCGATGGCACACGCGAGCGAGTCGCGCAGCATGGCTTGATCTTCGGCGATGACCATGTCGATCATGGCGTCCCCTGGGCGTAGAAGGCGGTCCCTGCATATCGCCGGAACAGCGGCGATGCCCTCTATTCTACCGTGGAACCACAGCTTCTAGCGTGAAAGGCTGGGTGGCCGTTACCTGGCAGGTGCCGCCGACCGCGCCAACGGCCTCGCGCGCATACTGGGAAGCCCCGTTCCCTCGCGGAAATCGCTGGGGCCCGCTAAGCCATCGTTGGTTACACGCAGCGTGTACGAGCTGTCGCTTTCCTCGAAGGCGATGCGCACGTTGTGAGCCTGGCCGTGCTTGACGGCATTGGTGGCGGCCTCGCGGCAGATGGTGACGAACGCCTCGGCTACGGCGGGCGCCTCGGGTAGGCGGCCGATCTGCTCGATACGCACGCCCACCAGCTCGAAGGCGTGCGATGGAAGCCAGCTCGGTGGGCGATTGCTCGTCGTCGGCGCGCGCAAGGTCCTCCATCATGCTGCGCACCAGGTTCGTGACCTGGTCGAGCGTCTCAGGGTTGCTGCCGCCGTCCTCAAGGTAGCGGTGCAGGATGGAAAGGCGCTGGCCGATGGTGTCATGCACACGCGCCTTCATGTGCAGCATGGCCTCGTTGCGCGCGACCTCGCGGACGCCCGCAAGCGATTCCTCCAGTTCTCGGTTCGCCTGCTCAAGCAGGTCGTTCGTGTGCGCAATGGTGTTGTTGAGCCGCTCCTCCTCCGTGACGTCGATAGCCGCGAGACGGCGGTATGCCTTGCCGTTGACCTCGGCGGTGTCGCGCTTGAACAGGCGTACGTTGCCTTCCCCGACCTGGATGCGCACGCCTTCGGGCAGCACGTCGTTTATGGGCGCCGCGCCGCGTTTCGCTATCTCGCACAGGTTTTCCACAGCATGCTGACGTCGGACAAGTCGGTGGCGAAGCCGAGTTCCATGAGGCACCACCGCATGGCGTCGTTCATGTACAGCACGCGGCCGCTTCGATCTGCCATGGCAAGGCCCTCAGGCAAGCGGTCGACGGCCTCGATGGCGGAAAGCTGCGTGATGCTGTTGCGGAACCGCCGGATGTCCAAGATCAACCCGGCGCTGACGCGGAACGTCAGGAACGCGGCGTCGGCTATGAACAGGTACGGAGCGAAGGTGCCGGCAGCGTCGATGACGGGTGGAGAACACAGGGCGAACAGCGCGATCTCCCAGGTCATCACCGGTTTGCGGTATCGGATGGCAAGCGTTAGGCCCACGACCGCCAATGCCAGGTTGAACCAGAGCAGCGCGCTTAAGGGTAGCGCTGTTACGCGCAGGTGCAGCAGCAGGGTGCCGTGGTTGGCGTATGCCGACAGCATGGTGGCGGTCGCAAGATATAGATGCACTACCAGCAGCGCCTCGTACACGGTGGCCGCCGATACCGGGCGGCCGCTTTTGCGCGCGGCCAGGAACAGCGCATGCAGCGTCTGTGCAGCGCTCATCAGGAAGAACACGGCCGTAAGCGTTGCCACCACGGGGATCTTGGTGAACAGCAGCTCTTCCATCACGCCACCCCCTGGTCTTCGCTTACTTGCACAGCTAGCGTCGCCCCCTCGGGCCCGACGTCAAGGGAGAAACGGACATCGCGGCGCTCGAGGATCCGGCGCAGCTCCTCAAGGGATCGCGTGTAGCCCTCGGTCTGCGCCGACTCCTCGGCCTCAGGGCGGCCCGCATCTCCCGACGCGGCGCTGCTGCCGACCAGCGGCCACCCCGTCGCCCGACCCTTCGCCTTCGCCGGCTTCGGCCTTATCGCTGACGAACAGCATGAGGATGGGGTTGCTCGCTGCGAACGCCGCCGCCGCGAAATCGTACAAGCAGTCGTAGAGCACGCTTACCGTGGAGGCGGGCAGCACGCGCTTGATGTCCACGAGCGCGGCGCAGTCGATGCCCAATGTGCGCAGGTCGGCGGCGGTTTCGTTGAACACCAGCTGAAGACGCTCGCGGTTGAACGCCGGATCGCTTTTCCCGGCAAGCACCAGCCCGCCTTTGCGCTTGCAGTACGCGATGAGCAGCTTGACCTCGGTGAGCCAGCTCGCGCCGCTTCGCCAGGCTTTGCGGGTCGTTGCCGCGGGGAGGTCGGACAGAAGCTCGTCGATGCGGCGGGTCTTCGCCGCAAGCGTCTGCTCGATCTCGTCAATGAGCGCGCGTTCCTGCTGTGTGCGGGGCCACGGCCTGCAGCACGGCGGAGCACCACGCCCAGCACGGCGCCTGCGATGGCGCACGCGATCAGCACATGTTTGCGGTCGATGCCCATGGCCGCCTCCCCCTTCCCGTTTTTGTTCCGGTTTCCCGATTCCCCGTTCTGCCCCTGATGGGGAAGGGCCCGCTCTAATGCGGCGGCGCCCCCGATGACCTCCGGCGCCCCTTCGCGCGACGGCCCGCTTCGCTGCCGCATGCACGCCTGGCCCCTCGCTCGTTTCGGCCCATTGTACGCGCTCGGCGGGCCATTGCTCCCCGGATCGCAAAGTCGGGCCGCGGGTTGCTGAAATGCGGCTGAAAATGGGACAGCATGGCGCTTCTGAAACGCCCGGCTTTGGTAAGCTGTTAGCAGGGGTTTTCTCCACAGGGGCATTCGGGAAAGAGGAAAAAGCCATGGCCCAAGAATCTGTGAACTATCAATGTCCGAACTGCATGGGGCCGCTGCGCTACAAGGGCGATAGCGGCATGCTCGAGTGCGAATTCTGCGAATCGACGTTCACGCCGGCCCAGGTCGAGGAGGCGTACGCGGCCAAACAGCGCGAGGCTGATGAGAAGGCGGAGGCCGCGGCGGCGCGTGCCGAAGCCGGCGAGCAATCAAGCTTCGAACGCATGGCCGACGAGGCCGCCGGGGCGTCGTCGGTGGTCACCGAGGACGTCATCGACGCCGCCGTGGCGGTAGGCGCGCAGGCCGACAGCTCAATCGCCTCGTATCTCTCGCGTGCTAGCTGGAACGAGGAGGAGCGTGCCGGCATGCACACGTACCTGTGCTCGTCGTGCGGCGCGCAGCTGACGTCCGACGCCACCACCGCCATCCAGGAATGCCCGTACTGCGGCAACCAGGCCATGGCGCCCGGCTCGTTCGTGGACACTGCAAAGCCCGACCTGGTCATCCCGTTCAAACTGGACAAAGCGGCTGCCGAGCAGGCGCTCACCGACTACTACAAAGGGAAAGAAGTTCCTTGCGAAGGAATTCGCCGCGCAAAACCGCATCGCCCATGTGCAGGGCGTGTACGTGCCGTTCTGGCTCTACGACGGATCGGCCAGCGGCGAGGGGCACCTTCGAGGCGCGCAACATACGCACCTGGCGCGAGGGGCAAATACGAGGTCACGGAAACCCATGTGTACAACGCGTGGCGCCAGGGCTCGTCGGAGTTCACGCGCATCCCTGCCGACGGTTCGGCGAAGATGCCCGACGAGCACATGGACGCCATCGAGCCGTTTGACTACGACGCGCTGCGCCCGTTCTCGGTGGCTTACTTGCCCGGCTTCTCCGCTGAGCGCTACGACCAGGACTCCGACGCATGCTGCCATCGCGCGGTGCGCCGCATGGAGAACACGCTTGCCGACCAGCTGCGCGACACCGTCACCGGCTACGACCAGGTCGACCCGGCCGATGTGGACGCCGAGGTGTCGTTCTCCGAGATCAGGCAGGCGTTGCTACCGGTGTGGATGCTGCATACCCGTTGGAAGGACAAGGACTTCCTCTTCGCCATGAACGGCCAGACGGGCCGCTTGGTGGGCGATCTGCCGGTGTCGCCGCTGAAGGTGGTGCTGTGGTTCCTGGGCATCTTCCTGGTGGTCGGCGCCGTCATGCTGGGCGTGGACTTCGGGTTCATCAGTTCGACGACACCGCCACCCGCGTGGGCGTCGACGCGGGCGTGCCGCTGGTCGTGGCGGCGGGCACGTGCATCTATTTCTACTCGCAGATGAAAACGGCGGTGGAGCAGCGCGGCGCGCATGCGTACGTGGTCAACGGCAGCTTCGACTTGACGGGCAGCGACGACACGTTCGTCACCTCGTACCAGACGCGCACGCTTGTGGAAACGGATGACGACGACAAGCGGTAACCGATTTTCACCGGTTACAAAGGGCGCCGATCATCGCTTCCGTAACGGAACGGCCGGCGCCTTGCGCGATCGGGTATAACCAAGCTCTATCGAACAGGTTTTGGGATAACGAACGAATAGGCAGCATCGGAGAAGGAGGACATCATGGGTTTGATCAAAGCGGGCATCGGAGCTGCAGGCGGCGTGCTGGCCGACTCTTGGCGCGAGTACTTCTATTGCGATTCGCTTGAGGCCGACGTGCTGTGCGCGAAGGGCCAGAAGCGCATCTCTGACAAGGGCCGCAGCTCGAAACACCAAGGGCGAGAGCAACATCATCTCGAACGGCTCGATCATCGCGGTGAACGAGGGCCAGTTCATGATCATCGTCGAGCAGGGCGCCATCGTGGACGCCTGCGGCGAGGCGGGCGAGTTCGTGTTCGACAAGTCAACCGAGCCAAGCCTGTTCTTCGGCGAGTCCGGCACGCTGGGCGACCGCATTAAGAAGTCGTTCGAGCGCGTGGGCGCGCGTTTCTCCCTTCGGCGGCGACGCGGGCAAAGACCAGCGCGTCTACTTCATCAACACCAAGGAGATCATCGGCAACAAGTACGGAACGGCCCAGCCGGTGCCGTTCCGCGTGGTGGACGCCAACATCGGCCTTGACGTGGACATCTCCGTGCGCTGCAACGGCGAGTACTCCTACAAGATCGTCGACCCGCTCATGTTCTACAAGAACGTCTGCGGCAACGTTGAGGAGCCCTACACGCGCGACAAGATCGACTCGCAGCTGAAAAGCGAGCTTTTGACGGCGCTTCAGCCGGCGTTCGCGAAGATCAGCGCCATGGGCGTGCGTTATTCGGCCGTGCCGGCGCACACCACCGAGCTCGCCCGCGCGCTCAACGAGGTCCTCTCTGCCGACTGGGGAGAGCTGCGCGGCCTTAATCGTGGCAAGCTTTCGGCGTGAACGCCATCGCGGCGTCCGAAGAGGACGAGCAGATGATCAAGGACCTGCAGAAGGCCGCAGTCATGCGCGACCCTGAACATGGCGGCCGCCAATCTGGCGGCTTCGCAGGCCGATGCTATGCGCGCACGGCCGCCGCGAACGAGAACGGTGCCATGATTGGATTTATGGGCATGGGTATGGCCAACGCGGTGGGCGGCATGAACCCGCAGGGCCTGTTACGGCCAGGGCGGCAGCGCCCCGCAAAGCCAGTATCCCGTGGCGGCGGGCGGCGGCTTCGCGGCGCCTACCCCGAGCCCTGCTGCCACGGCAGCGCCGGCTGCGGCGCCTACCCCCGAGCCCGCTGCCGCGGCAGCGCCGGCTGCGGCCCCTGCTGCAGGTGGCGATGCGTGGACATGCCCCCTGCGGTGCCACCAACACCGGCAAGTTCTGCAGCAACTGCGGCAGCCCCAAGCCCGTGCCGCCCGCGCCCGCCGGTGAGTGGATCTGCTCGTGCGGTGCGAAGAACACCGGCAAGTTCTGCAGTAACTGCGGTAGCCCCAAGCCCGCAGGCGACAGCGGCTGGGATTGCCAGTGCGGCCAGCACAGCACCGGCGCGTTCTGCAGCAACTGCGGCACGAAGCGCCCGTAAGGCGGCATATGCGCGACGTGCGGCAGGGCTCCGTTCCGCCCGTGCCGCGTTCGTAGGCCCAGCCGGCAACTGAGCGCCCGGAAGGCTGTTCGCTCGTCGATGCGCGACGGCAGGGCTTCGCCCCGACCCTCGCGGCGAAGCGCGATGCGCATTGATGGCGGCGCCCGTATATCATGCGGGCGCCGCTTTTTGCGGGTAGGCTCTCTTCGCCAACGATGCGCCGCTCATGGCGCTTGGCCCGTGTCGAGGCACGCTTAGAGCCCAATCGGCTACTTCGCAATGCGTAGCTTCGGGAGGGTTGCGAGCATCACGGTGCCGTGGCTGGAGCTGTTCTCGACTTCGATCGTGCCACCGTGAAGCGTTGCGATTTCCCATACCAGCGACAGGCCCAACCCTACGCCCCCGTATTCCCTGCTGCGAGACTTGTCGACGCGGAAAAACGGCTGGAACACGCTGTCTCGGTGCTGTTCGGGGATTCCAAAACCCTCGTCTTCGATGCGGATGAGAACGCGATCGTCTTCCTCATTGACGGTCACGTCGATCGTCGAGTCGGGACGGCTGTAGCGAATCGCGTTCTCGACAAGGTTGAACATCATTCGATACATCAATGGGTCGCTGCCGTTCACCAGGTTGTTCCCGCGGCAGGCGAGGGCGATGCCCTTTTGGTCGGCGAGCGGTGCGAGGTCTGCTAGCACCTCCTCGATCAGGGGCGCGAGTTCGATTTCGTCGTTGCAGGGGGACGGCGCGCAGCTCGCTCATTTCGAGCAATGTGCTCGTCATGCTTGACATCCTTTCGGTTTGGTCGCGCAGCAGCGTAAGGAGGTCGTTGGTCGCGGGCGGTACGTCAGGGTGCTCTACTGCAAATAGCTCCATTTGGGTCTGCATGAGCGCCAGCGGCGTGCGCAACTCGTGCGCGGCGTTGCCGGAGAACTGGCGTTGCGCGGCGAAGCCCGCGTCAAGGCGATTGATCATGCCGTTGAACGATTCGCTGAACCTCTTGAATTCCGGAAGCACGTCCTCGCTGATTTTCGAATCGGCAAGATTCCCTGGTTGCACGTGTTCGATCTGCGCGGCGAAAGCCCGTAGGGGTCTGAGTGCGCGGCCGCTTGCGAAGTATGCGAGCACGCCTCCGATAATCGTCACCATAGCGGTAATGCACCAGCTTGTAGCGCCGAACGACTTTTGCGCGTCGCTCACTACGATCGTCAGCTCATTGCCGACGTCCTCGCTTTCTGGGTCGAATGACTTGGGAACATCCTCGTTCACGTTGCTATAAGCCGATACCCCGCTGCCGATCTCATCCATATATTGCATTCCGGGTAGCCGACAAGGAAGTTCATCGATAGGCAGGCCGCGCAGACGAGGGCGGCTGTCATCAACGTGATACGCCATTGCAGTGAAAGGTCCTTCATTCGCTATCCTCCATCACGTAGCCTTGCCCTATGCGGTTGCTGATAGGGTCGTGCCCGAGCGCTTCGCGCAGCTTCTTCCTGAGCGCCGACATATGGACCCTGGCTGAATTGCTAAAGCTGTTCACGCTGCTATCCCAAACGTGCTCGATAAGCTCCTCTTGACTTACCGGACGCCCCTTTGATTAAGCATCAGGTATTCCAAGATTCCCGTTTCCTTTCGAGTCAGGGAAAGGGATCGATTGTTTGCGCAAGCCTTACGAGAGCTTGTGTCAAAAGAAAGGGTTCCGCAGGTCAGCACGGTGTTGTCTTGAACAAATCGTCTGCGGGTCAGGCTTCGTATCCTGGCTGCGAGCTCTTCTAGGTGAAACGGTTTTGTCAGGTAATCGTTGGCTCCGGCATCCAAGCCGCATACCTTATCAGCGATGTCGCATCGTGCCGATAAGATCAGCACCTTCGTGTCGTGGTCGGTTTCCCGAAGCGTTTCAAGCACCGTCATGCCGTCCGCTTCGGGAAGGTTCAGGTCGAGCACGACCAGGTCGAAGGTTTCGATGGCGGAAGCAGGTCGATGGCCGTTTGCCCATCATGGCAGCAATCGACGCTATAGGCAAGATGGCGAAGGCTGCGGGTGATTGCATCGCACAGCGCCTTTTCGTCCTCGATAACCAAAATACGCATATCGGCCCTCCAGCTCATACGTGTTGTTCCTTAACGCGGATTTTATAGCAGATATGATTACATATGCCCAAGAACGAAAGGAGCGTCAGATTGTTCAAAACAAGGAAGGCGGTATTCCAGGCGATCTTGCTGATCGTTGGGGCTGCCATGGTGGGCGTCGGCGCCCTTCGGGGTGAGGTCGACATCGTGCTCAGCAAGGCTATCAGGCTGTGTTTGGAGTGTGTTGGGATTGGGTAAGGGAAATGTCCATGCGTCGTGGCTTTTGAGCCGTTTCCGCGGGTTTATCCAGGCGGGTGCTGCATTGCTTTCGAACATTCACCTGCCGAACTTTATCAAGGGCGGTATTTACCAGGGTGATTCGAAAGCGGTATGCGTGCCTGGTTTGAATTGCTACTCCTGTCCAGCTGCTGCGGGCGCTTGCCCCTATCGGCGCCTTTCAGGCGGTGGTCGGCTCATCGAAGTTCAGCTTCTCGTATTACGTGACCGGATTCTTGATTTTGACGGGCGTGCTGCTGGGACGTTTCGTGTGCGGATTTTTATGCCCGTTCGGCTGGCTGCAGGAACTGCTGCACAAGATTCCGGGCAAAAAGCTGTCCACGGGCAAGCTCAAGCCGTTGAGATACGTGAAGTACGGGGTGTTGGCGTTGACCGTAGTGCTCCTGCCCGCGGTGCTCGTGAACGACGTCGGCATGGGCGACCCGCTGTTCTGCAAGTACATCTGCCCCCAAGGCGTTCTCGAGGGTGCTATCCCGCTTTCCCTCGTCGATAGCGGCATCCGATCGGCGTTGGGGGCGTTGTTCACGTGGAAGCTTGCGGTATTGATCGCAGTAGTTGTGCTGAGCGTGCTGTTCTATCGGCCGTTTTGCAAATGGGTTTGCCCCCTTGGCGCGTTCTACGCCCTGATGAACAAGGTTTCCTTTGCTGGGGATGAAGGTCGATCAGGGCAAATGCATCTCCTGCGGTACGTGCGCGAGGACTTGCAAGATGGATGTCGACGTGACGGCTTCACCGGACCACGCCGAATGCATACGCTGCGGGATGTGCGTGAACGCTTGCCCTGTTGATGCCATCAGCTATCGCTTCGGCATGTGCGCGTCATGCGGTCATCGCGCCGCGGAGGCGGATAGGCTCGAATAACGGATATCGATTGAAAAACGGAGGAACCAAAATGAGGAAGGTCAAGAACATGAATGCGAAGTTGTTGAAGGTTTCGGCGGTGCTGGCCGCATCCCTGCTGGCAGTCGGTCTCGCTGCGTGCTCCGCCAGTGGCGGCGGAGATGAACGCCCGGCAGACATCCGATGCCGCCGCGTTGATCGAGACGCAGCCGAGCGGAGCCGATGAGGCGGCGAAGCTGTACGCGCAGCTTATGCAAAAGGAAAACGAAGTGCTTTCGTCCGATTCGCAGCTTTGGGAGAAGCTGTTCCTTTCGGCAAGCAAGGAAAGCCCGATGGTCGAGGATGGCAGCAACTATGGCGACTTCCTTCTGGCCACGCTGGAAAGCGCCAAGGATAAGTTCACGGCGCAGGAGCAGGAAACGCTGAAAACCGGGGCTGAGCAGATCAAGCAGATCGAGGACAAGCTGGCGGCCCTTGAACGAGAATTCCCGGATGCGGCAGCACGCCGGGCCAAGGCGAAGCGTTGATGCGCAGAGCGCGGGCATGACGGCAAAAGCCGAGGGGGCGGAAAAGTTCCCGAGCTTCAACGGAAGGACCTTGACGGCAACGATGTGAACAGCGACGAGCTGTTCTCGAACAACACCGTTACGGTTGTCAACTTCTGGTTCACTACCTGCAAGCCGTGCGTGGGCGAGCTGGGAGAATTGGAGGCGCTTAACCAGAAGCTGGCGGAAAAGGGCGGCGCGGTCGTAGGCATCAATTCCTTTACCCTTGACGGCGACAAGACTGCGATTTCCGAAACGAAAAGCATCTTGGAGAAAAAGGGCGTGTCCTATAAGAACGTCTGGTTCGGCTCGGATAGCGAGGCCGGCGAGTTCACCTCCAAACTGTACTCGTATCCGACCACCTGCGTGGTCGATAGCAATGGCAATATCGTGGGGAACCCATCGTGGGTGCGATCTCGTCCGCCGAGCAAGCGAAGAAGCTCGACGCGCTGATCGATGAAGCGATCGCGAACAGCGGACGATAAAGCGGGGCGGTTACGCTGAGCTCGGCAAGGGTTTGCGGCGTGTGGGCAGCGCGGGTCTTCGGGGCGCGATAGCTTTCCATGCGGTACCGATGGAGCGGATGGCGTCGGTCCGACCCGCGCGGCGAAACGCGATGCGCAAACTTGATGGCGGCGCCCGTATACCATGCGGGCGCTGCTTTTTGCGGGTAGGATAGCAAGCGATATCGAAAGAAAGGAACCCGCCATGCTCGAACCCGTTTCCCTTCGCCATGGGCGCCTGAGCGCCGCCGTCGACCCCATGGGAGCACAGCTGCTCAGCCTGCAGCTGGATGGCTGCGAGTATCTATGGCAGGGTGACCCGCGGTTTTGGGCCAGGCGGGCGCCGGTTCTGTTCCCCATCGTGGGGTCGTTGCGCGACGGACGTGCGGGGTCGGCGCAGGGCCCGTGCGTGATGGTGCGCCACGGTATCGCGCGCAACTACGAGCATGCCGTGGTCGACCGCGCCGCCGATGGGTCATCGGTCACCTTCGAGCTGCGCGATTCGGCCGAGACGCGCGCCGCGTATCCGTATAGCTTCAAGCTGAACATGACCTACGCCATCACGGGCGAGGCCACGCTTTCCCAGACGTTTCACGTGACGAACACAGGCGATGCAACGTTGCCGTTTTGCGTGGGCGGGCATCCGGCGTTCAACGTGCCCATGGGCGATGCAGCCGACGAGGCGTTCGAAGATTACATCCTCAAGTTCGCCCGACCCTGGAGCTGCACATTGCCGGTGATCGGCGAAGATGGCCTTATGAGCTGGGATAATGCATTCGAATGCCCGCAAGGTTCGGACACCGTGGCGCGCTCACGCATGCGTCGTTCGCCCATGATGCGCTGATGTTCACGGACGTTCCCGACGGCGTGCTCACGCTGCTGGGCGCGAAAAGCGGGCACGGCGTGCGCGTCGAATTCTCGGGCTTTCCCTATATCGGCGTATGGTCCGCGGCCAACGATGCGCCGTTCGTGGCGCTTGAGCCCTGGTCGGGGCACACCACCGCCCACGACGAGGACAACAACGTTCGAGCACAAAGCCGGCATGACGCTGCTGGCCCCAGGCGAAAACCGACGAGCGCACGTTCCGCCTCACGCTGTTCTAGTTTGTCCCCGCTTCAAGGGTCGATCCGCTGCTTGTATAAGAGACTCACGAGTATCATACCCATAAGCATCTTATACAGAGCTCATCGCGCAGCAGCGCCCCGAGTGCAACGGCGAACGACGCTGCCGATAACGTCGCCGCGACGGCTGTCGCTGCCGCAAGGCGCCGCAACCGCTAAAGAGCTGAGCCCTCAACGGCGTTCGCGTTTCAGGCGCTCGCACCTTCGATTCCCCGGCCCCCAAATATCACGGTATATTGATAGTTGTTGCGTTTCATTTTTCGTAAAGCTGGCCAAAATCCCATATAAAACGGTTATGCAGCTCAAAACGAATCCCCATCGAGCAAGTGAATATGGGGGTGACATATCACGCTTGACGCATACGGTAGCGTTGCGCTAAAAAGTACCCCAAAGCTAGGTTTTGAGCGACGGCTTCTGCCGATTATAGGAAAAGTGAGGGGGATTGCTGTGAGTCACGCCGGAGCGGAGCCAGCTCGGCGGCAACAAAGCGTGGGGTTGACCAATTCTCAACTGAGGATTCTTGGCTATATCGCCTCGTGCGGTGCGCAGGGTTGCTCCGACACCAAAAACGCCATCGCGGAAAAACTCGGCGTGTGCCCGAAGACGGTCGATCGCGCCGTGCGCCGCATGCGCGACGATGGGCTGATCGTCTCGACGGCGCGTTTCGACGAAAACGGCTCTCAGCTCGGCAACGTGTATTTCATCGGAGCTGGTTCAAAGCAATAGATCGCAGTTGTTCTCAAGCCGCCGGCGGCTCAGTGCGTCGGCGGCTTTTCGTTAGGGTCGTACAGGATTAACTACGAGTTCCGTATCGCCGGCTTGCTCGGTTTTCCGAGCGCCCGCGGGCCTTTCCGCATTGCCAAGAGCCTTCGTCCGCTTACTGCTCCTGCGCCATGCGGCGGTAGTGGTCGAAGCGGCGCATGGCGTCCTCTTTGCCCTGCTCGAACAGCCTTTCGGCCTCTTCGGGGAAGCTCTTGGTCAGCGAGGCGAAGCGGTTCTCGCCGGCGACGAAGTCCAGGTAGTCCATGGTGGGCTCCTTGGAGTCAAGCGTCATGGGGTTCTCCTTGCGTGGGTCGTAGTGGTACAGCGACCAGTAACCGCTTTTCACCGCTCGCTTCATCTCGCCTTGGACGTCGTGCATGCCGCACTTCAGGCCGTGCGAGGTGCAAGGCGCGTAGGCGATGATCACGGACGGGCCCCTCGTACTCCTCGGCTTCCTTCAGCACCTTGACCAGCTGGTTGTAGTTGGCGCCCATGGCCACCTGCGCCACATAGACGTTGCCGTAGCTCATGAGGATGGCGCCCAGGTCCTTCTTGCCGGTCTTCTTGCCGCTGGCCGCGAACTGCGCCACGGCGCCGGCCGGCGTGGCCTTGAGCTTTGGCCGCCGGTGTTGGAGTACACCTCGGTGTCCACCACCACCAGCACGTTCACGTTGGCGCCGCTTGCCACCACGTGGTCCAGGCCGCCGAAGCCGATGTCGTAGGCCCAGCCGTCGCCGCCGAACATCCAGAACGTCTTCTTCGCCAGCTGGTCCTTGAACTTGAGCACCTCGTCGCACACTTCCTGTGCGCTGTTGGTCAGCTTGCCCATGGGCCTGCGCGCATGCCACCAGGGCATCTGCGGCCTTGCGCGACGCGTCGAAGTCTTCGAACGCGGCAAGGTAGTCCTCGCAGGCTACCTTCATGGCGCTCATAACGGCGGCATCGGGCGTGTCGCCCGCATCGGCCTTCGGCTTCTCTATCCCGTGCGTCAGGGCGCGGGAAAGCTTCTCCGCGCGTCTTCTCCACCGCGCGCTGCTGCACGGAACCCAGGAACAGGCCCAGCGAAAGCTCGGCGTTGTTCTCGAACAGGCTGTTGGTCCAGGCGGGGCCGAAGCCGCGCTTGTTCACCGTGTAGGGGATGCCAGGGAAAGGCCGCCCCAGGCCTGCGAGCAGCCCGTGGCGTTCGCCCAGTACACACGGTCGCCGAACAGCTGGGTGAGCAGCTTGGCGTAGGGGGTCTCGCCGCAGCCGGCGCAGGCACCGGAAAACTCCATCAGCGGCCGCTGGAACTGCGATCCCTTCACGGTATAGGGGTCGAACGCGCCGTCCTTGTCGGAGATGGTCAGGCCGAAGTCCCACAGCTTGCGGGCCTGGTCGGTGAGCCTGGCCGGCTGCATGTCCAGCGCGCCTGCCGGGCACACGTCGGCGCAGCTGCCGCAGCTGGTGCAGTCGAACTGGCTGACCTGTATGGCGTAGCGCGTGCCCTCGGGCAGGTTCTTGCCGCCCTTGAGCGCGACCGTCGTGAACCCTTCGGGGCGTTTTGCGCCTCGTCCTGGTCAAGCAGGTAGGGGCGGATGGCCGCGTGGGGACACGCCATGGCACAGCGGTTGCACTGGATGCACGCTTCGGCGTTCCACGCGGGCGTCTTCACGGCGATGCCGCGCTTCTCGTAGGCGGTCAGGCCCATGTCGATGACGCCGTCCTCGTAGCCGGCGAAGGCGCTGACGGGCAGGTCGTCGCCCTTCTGCGCATTGACGGGGCGCAGGATGTTCTCGACAACCGCGGGCACGTCGGCTTCGGCTGCGCTCTCGTCGAGGGGGCGTCCGCCCAGCTGGCGGGCACGGCAACCTCCACGCACTTCTGCGCGCCCTCCTCGATGGCCGCCACGCAGTTGGCCACCACGGCGTCGCCCTTTGCGCGCATAGGACTTGCGGGCCGCGTCCTTCATGTAGTCGAGCGCCTCCTCGACGGGCATCAGGCCTGCGATCTGGAAGAACGCCGCCTGCAGCACGGTGTTGATGTGGCTGCCCAGGCCCACGCGCTGCGGCAACCTCCACCGCGTCCACGGTGAACAGGCGGATGCCGTTTTGCGCGATGTAGCGCTTCATCTTGCCAGGCAGGTTGGCGTCAAGCTCCTCGGGCGTCCAGCTGGTGTTGAGCAGGAAGGTGCCGCCGGGCTTCACTTCCTGCACCATGTCGTACTGGCGACGTAGCTTTGGTTGTGGCAGGCCACGAAGTCGGCGCGCTTCACGTAGTAGGTGCTGCGGATGGGGTTTCTTCGAAAGGCGCAGGTGGGACTTGGTCACGCCGAAGGACTTCTTCGAGTCGTACTCGAAGTACGCCTGCGCGTACATGTCGGCGCAGTCGCCCAGGATGCGGATGGTGTTGTGGTTCGCGCCCACGGTGCCGTCGCCGCCCAGGCCCCAGAACTTGCAGCTGTAAGTGTCGCCGTCCTCGAAGTCTTCGAGCGGGCGCACGGGAAGCGACAGGTTCGTCACGTCATCGTTGATGCCGATGGTGAAGCCGCGCTTGGGCTCGGCTGCGGCAAGGTTTTCGAACACGGCCACGATCTGGGCGGTGTCGGTGTCCTTGGACGACAGGCCGTAGCGGCCGCCGATGATCGTCACCTTGCCCGCGCGGTCGCTGTTGGCGATGACGCTGGAAACGTCCAGGTACAGCGGCTCGCCGGCAGACCCCATGCACTTGCAGCGGTCGAGCACCGCGATGCGCTGCACGGTTTCGGGCAGGGCGCTCAGGAAGTGCTTCGCCGAGAACGGGCGGTACAGGTGCACCTGCAAAAATCCGTAGCGCTTGCCCGTGCCGTCGGCCTGCGCGCGGGCGTTCAGGTAGTCGCACGCCTCCTGGGCGGTTCCCGACACGCTGCCCATGGCCACCACCACGTCGGTGGCGTCGGCGGCGCCGTAGTAGTCGAACACGTGGTACTCGCGGCCGATCACGCCGGCAACCTGCGCCATGACGTCCTCGACCACGTCGGCCAGCTGGTCGTACGCGGTGTTGTTCGCCTCGCGCACCTGGAAGTACACGTCGCCGTTCTGCACGGTGGCGCGCAGCATGGGGTGCTCGGGGTTCAAGGCCGCGCGCACGGAAGCGATCGAGCGCCTCGGTATCCATGAGCGCGGTCAGCTCCTTGGTGTCGGGCATGTCGATGCGCGGAGCTCGTGGGAGGTGCGGAACCCGTCGAAGAAGTGCATGAACGGGATGCCCCTTCACGGCGGCAAGGTGCGCCACGGCGGCCATATCGGCGGCCTCCTGGACGCTTCCCGAGCTGAGCTGGGCGAACCGGTGTCGCGGCACGCCATGACGTCGGAGTGGTCGCCGAAGATGCTCATGGCGTGGGTGCCCACGGTGCGGGCTTGCCACGTGCAGCACGCCTGGCAAGCAGCTCGCCGGCGATGCGGTAGAGCCGGGCACCATGAGCATGAGGCCCTGGCTGGACGTGAAGCTGGTGCCCAGGCCGCCTGCCTGCAGCACGCCGTGGATGGCGGCGATGGCGCCCGCCTCGGACTGCATCTCGGTCAGCTGTACGCGCTGGCCGAACATGTTCAGACGGCCCTGCGCGCTCCAGCGGTCGGTGTGCTCGGCCATGGGCGAGGACGGCGTGATGGGGTAGATGGCCGCCACCTCGGTGAAGTCGTAGGCAACGTGGGCCGCAGCCTGGTTGCCATCCACGGTTACATAGTTGCTCATTGTGAAGCCCCTCTCCGCAACGATGGTTTGAAAACGCGAGCGGGGGCGCGCTGAACGGCCCCGCGGAATGTCGGTGTATGGAAGCTGCTACTTCTTCACCAGGTTCTGAAGGCCCAGCTCCTCGACGGCAGCCTCCCTCATCTTGTACTTGAGGATCTTCCCGGCGGCGTTCATGGGGAGGATTCCACGAACTTGATGTAGCGGGGGCACCTTGTGGCGCGCGATGTTGCTCATCATGAACTCGCGGATCTCGGGCTCGGTCATGGTCTCGCCGTCCTTGAGGATGATGCAGGCCAGGGCCTCTTCGCCGTACTCGCGTCGGGCACGCCCACCACCTGGCAGTCGCTGACCTTGGGGTGCGTGATGACGAAGTCCTCGATTTCCTTCGGGTAGATGTTCTCGCCGCCGCGGATGATCATGTCCTTCATGCGGCCGGTGGATCTGAAGTTGCCGCGCTCGTCGCGCATGAGCAGGTCGCCGGAGTGCAGCCAACCGTTCTCGTCCACCGTCTTGAAGGTGGCGTCCGGCATCTTGTAGTAGCCCTTCATGATGTTGTAGCCGCGCGAGCAGAACTCGCCGATCTGGCCGTCAGACATCTCTTCGCCGGTTTCAGGGTCGATGATCTTGCACTGCACGTGCGGGAACGCGTAGCCGACGGTCTCGGTGCGCAGGTCGAGCGGGTCGGTCCAGACGCTCATGGTGGAACCGGGGGGCCGATTCGGTCTGGCCGTACACCGACACGATGCCGGTCATGTTCATCTCGTCGGCTGCGCGGCCGCTTCATGAGCTGGGCGGGCAGCCGGCGCCGGCCATGATGCCGGTGCGCATGTGGCTGAAGTCGGTCTTGCGTAGTCGGCGTGGTTGAACATGGCGATGAACATGGTTGGCACGCCGTTGAACGCGGTGACCTTCTCCTGCGTGATGCAGTGCAGCGACGCCTTCGCGGAGAAGTAGGGCATGGGGCACATGGTGGCGCCGTGGGTCATGGACGACGTCATGGACAGCGTCATGCCGAAGCAGTGGAACATGGGCACGTGGATCATGAAGCGGTCCGCGGTGGAAAGGCCCATGCGGTCGCCGATGCACTTGCCGTTGTTGACGACGTTGTAGTGCGTGAGCATGACGCCCTTCGGGAAGCCCGTCGTGCCCGAGGTGTATTGCATGTTGCACACGTCATCGGGGCGCACCTCGGCGGCCATCCGCTGGATCTTCTCAAGCGGCACCAGCTCGAGCGCTCCATGGCCTGCTCGAAGGTCAGGCAGCCGGGCATCTGGAAGCCGACGGTGATGACGTTGCGCAAAAAGGCAGGCGCTTGCTGTGCAGCTGCTTCGCCGGGCTTGGCTTCGGCGATCCCGGGGCACAGCTGGTTGATGATCTGGGCATAGTTTGAGTCCAGGGCGCTGTCGATCATGACCAGCGTATGGGTGTCGGACTGGCGCAGCAGGTACTCGGCCTCATGGATCTTGTAGGCGGTGTTCACCGTCACAAGCACGGCGCCGATCTTGGTGGTGGCCCAAAACGTGATGTACCACTGGGGGACGTTTGTGGCCCAGATGGCAACCTTGCTGCCGGGCTTGACGCCCATCGACACGAGCGCGCGGGCGAACGTGTCCACGTCGTCGCGGAACTCCTCGTAGGTACGGGTGTAGTCCAGCGTGGTGTACTTGAAGCAGTACTGGTCGGGGAAGCACTCGACCATCTTGTCGAGCACCTGCGGGAAGGTCAGGTCGATGAGCTCGTCCTTCTTCCACACGTACTCGCCGGTGCCGTCGTGGTTGAGGTAGAGCGTGCGGCGCTTGCCGCGGGTGTCCTCGAACTGCTCCATGTAGTTGACGTAGTGGGGGAAGATGACCTCCATGTCGGTGAGGTCTGCCATCCACGCGGGGTCCCACTCAAGCGACACGAAGCCGTCGTAGTCGATGGAGGACAGCGCGCGCACCACCTCGTCGATGGGCAGGGTGCCTTCGCCCACCAGGTTGAAGGAGCCGTCGTCGTCGGAGTCGCGCATGTGCACGTGTTTGACGTAGGCGCCCAGGTTCTTGATGGTGGTCGCCGGGCTTTCGCCGCCCACGCGGTAGACGTTGTGAACGTCCCACAGGGCGCCCAGGTAGTCGCTGGCGTAGCGGTCCATGATGTCTGTCAGGCGCGAGGTGTTGGAGAAGATGCCGCTGGATTCGATCAGCAGCACCACGCCGTGCTCCTCGGCGTAGGGGACCAGCTGGGAGAGCGCGGCGTGGATGGCGTCCTCGTCGTCGTGCTGGACGACCACGCAGACCATGCCCACGCTGGCGGCCTGAGCCAGGTCGATGAGGTCCTTGGCGTCCTGATCCTGTTGTTCGCCCGCAGAGATGTCGACCGAGGAGTCGAACGCAGGGATGGAAAGGCCCCTTGTCGCGCAGGGTGCGGGCGGTTGCCTGCGTGTTGTAGCGGTCAAGCGGGCCGCCTTTGCCGGTGAACGCCGCGTTGGTAATGGGGTTGTGGATCTCGATGCCCGAGAAATCCATCTCAAGGGCGGTGCTTACGAGCTCGTCCCAGGAGTGGTCAGCCCAGCCGCGGGTGGAAAAGGAAAGCTTCATTAGTTCTGCTCCTCGTAGGCGATCTTGTTGAGCGCGTTGATATACGCGCGGATGCTGGACTCGACGATGTCGGTGGAGATGCCGCGGCCGGAATACACCTTGCCGTCGGCGATCAGCTTCACGACCGACTCGCCCATGGCCTCGCGGCCCTCGGTGACGGCCTGGATGCTGAAGTCGTCAAGCTCGTAGTGCTTGCCGACCACCGATTCAATGGACTTGAACGAGGAGTCGATGGGGCCGTCGCCCAGGGACACGGCCTCGATGAGCCGCCGTCCTTGCGCAGCGAGATGTGCGAGGTGGCCTTGAAGCTCAGGCCGGAGTTGATGACGTAGCCGTCCAGGGTAGGTGGGGGCACCTGCAGCGCGGCGGAGGCCACGATGGCGTCCAGCTCGGTGGCGCTCACGCGCTCCTTGCTGGCGGCGATCTTCTTGAAGGCCTCGAACACCGCCTCGGCGTCCTCGTCGGAGAGGCTGTAGCCCAGGCGCTCGACGTACTGCATGACGGTGGCCTGGTCGTCCCCGGCGGTGAGCACCACGCCCTCGACGGCCTCGGGAGACGGCGCCGGTGAACAGGGATGCCTTGGAGCGGTCGTCGCAGCACAGGCGGGAGATCTGGTTCATGGCGCGCTTGAGCTCGGTCACGCGCACCTTGCTCTGAGCGCCCAGGGCGTCGGCCTTGGCGGCAAGGATGCGGGCGACGTTGTCCAGCGCGACGACGCCCATGGGGTAGGACGTGGCCTTGACGATGGAGGCGCCGGCCATGACGCCGGCCACGGCGCAGGCGTCGGCCATATTAAGGTTATTGCAGCACGAGATGCCCAGATCGATGTCCTTGAGCTGGGGCGCGGCCTGGTACAGGTCGGCGATGAACTGGGCGAACTCCTCGGGGAGCATGGAGCCGGCCGCGTCGCAGACGGTGACCGTCTTAGCGCCGGCGACGACCACGGCGTCGATGACGCGGGCCAGGTAGGCCACGTCAGTGCGGGTGGCATCGATGGCCACGAACTCGACGTCGTCGGTGAGCTGGGCGCACTTCGCAACCGCCTCGGCTGCGTCGGCGATCAGCGTGTCGGCCTTCTTGCGCTGGATGTACTCCATGCAAGAGGGGCTGACGGCCGCTTCCACCTGCAGGCGGACGTGCTTCGCGCCCTTCGCGGCGTTCCAAGCGGCCTGGATGCTGTCGTCGTCCATCTTCACCGGCACGGCAAGCGTGCTGTTCTTCACCAGAGAGGCGATCGACTTGATTCGCAAGCTGTCTACTTTGGAGGACTCGATGCCCTCGACCTCGATGGAGCCAACGCCGATACGGTCTAGGATCTTCACGATTTCCAGCTTTTCCTTGAAGGATAGGAAAGCGCCTTGGAGGCGATGGCCTCCCTCATCGTGATGTCGCTGACGCGTATGTCTCTCATGTGTGACTCCTGACCTACTATGCGAACGTGATCTTCTTTGAAGATGCTGCTCAGCGGTTGATCGCAGCACCCGCAGGTGGCCGAACGCCTACCAAATGCTAAGCAGATAGGTTATCGCAACTTGCAACGTATCAAAGCTGCATAACTACGGCATTGTCGTAAATTAATGCACTCTTAATACAGAAGTGTGGATGTGAGCGGAAACGGTATCCACGGATTGCGAAAAAGTGTGGGTGCGCTCGTTGAGAAAGGGTGGAGGATGAGGGGGGCGAGGGCGCGAGGCAGGAAATTTGCAGGGCTGCAGAATGCCGGGTTCAGGCTAGGCATCGCCCTTCGCCGCGTTGCGCTCTCCTTGTGCGGAAAGACGTTTAGACGTGGCGTTTCTTGGTTATCGGGAGGTTGTTTCCGTATGCTTGCATCGGCTTTGGGGTCGATGCAACCGGCGGTAGGGGGGCCTGCCATGGGGAGGGGCGGACACACCTTGACATACATTTTTTCCGCGTGATATTTTTCATGTCGGCAAAATCATCGAAGGTGATGACGCAAAGCTATAGGGCCTGAAATGGCAGCCAGTTGCATAGTTCCCATCCAGGGAACCACTGCAGCTGGCTGCTTTCTTTTTCTCAAGTTCAGCTTGCAGGTTTTGTTCGCCGCGCATTGTCGGCGAGCGGGTCATAAGCATTGGAACGCTAACCAACGGAGAAGGATCAAGATGACTGAGACGACCGCTATTTCTGGAACTCCGGCTTC
>VOFE01001449.1_pt1 | contig 72000 bp, 118 predicted proteins | sample 5384071 | NCBI WGS metagenome assembly VOFE01 (sample SAMN12384724, study PRJNA508395) | human gut metagenome | isolation source: healthy gut D | host: Homo sapiens
AAGGATTAGTAACAGAAGAACCTGGGAAAAGAGAGGAACGGTGACCCGCTGAGAGCCGTTCTGCCCTGGCAGGTTTCTGCGAATTACCTTTATAGCGGGAGTAATGATCCCCGTCTTCCTCACGTTACAGGGAAAATTAAGGTGTATCTTTGCGCCGGCGGACGTGTTGGTGTCGGCAGGCAGGGCGAGGATAAATCAGGATGGTAACCGCGAGCCGTCGTTCCTGAATCAGGAACGACGTTTTTTTTTTGTAAAGGAACAAAGGAGAACCGATTATGGAAAAAGTTCAGCAAGTCCAGGCTCAGGCGCTGGAAGAAATCAAAGCCTGCGAAGATTTGCAGCAGCTGCAGCAGATCCGGGTGACGACGCTGGGGGAAGAAAGGGCCAATTCAGTCGCTGATGACGATGATGAAGGATCTTTCCCGGAAGAAAAACCGGCTTTCGGTCAGGAAGTCAACGAATGCAAGAAAGCCGTCGCCGCCGCGATTGAGGTAAAAATGGCAGTGCTTGAAAAAGCGGCGATGAAACCGCAAGCTCGAAGAAGAAAAATCGACATCACGCTGCCGGGCGCCGTTTCGCACCGACGCTGCATCCGCTGACACTGATCAGCCAGGAAATCGAAGATCTGTTCATCGGCATGGGCTACACCGTTGGCGAAGGTCCGAAGTCGAACTCGACTTCTACAACTTTGAACGCGCCAACATTCCGGCCGATCACCCGGCCCGCGATATGCAGGATACGTTCTACATCAATCGAAGGAGCTGTTGCGCACGCATACCACGGCGATTCAGATGCGCGAGCTGGAAAGGCCCAGGGCCAGCTGCCGATCAAGGTCATCTGCCCGGGTAAAGTCTACCGCCGCGATAATGACGACGCGACCCATTCCCATCAGTTCATGCAGGCGGAAGGCCTGGTCGTCGGCGAGAATATCACGCTGACCGACTTGAAGGGCACACTGCAGTTCATGGCCGACCGGATGTTCGGCGAGGGCCGTCAGATCCGTTTCCGTCCTTCGTATTTCCAGTTCACCGAACCAAGCGTCGAGGTTGACGTCAGCTGTCACATCTGCGGCGGCAAGGGCTGCCCGGTCTGCAAAGGCACCGGCTGGATCAGTACTTCGGCGCCGGGATGGTGCATCCGAAACGTGCTGGAGATGGCGGATTTGACCTCGACGAAATGCTCCGGCTTCGCCTTCGGCGTCGGCATCCGAGCGTGTCGCAATGCTGAAATACGGCGTTGACGATATTCGTAATTTCTATATTAACGATACCCGGTTCCTCAAAAAATGTTTGATCGTTTTGACTAATCGCTGAAGGAGGAAAAAAAAGAAGATGAGAATGAGTATGAACTGGCTGAAGGGTACGTCAATCTGGACGGCGTCACGGAAGTCTTAGCTGAGAAATTAACGATTGCCGGACTGGAAGTCGAAGGCATCGAAAAAATGGCCGAAGGCACGAATCTGGTCATCGGTCAGGTTCTGACCTGCGAGAACCACCCCGACAGCGATCATCTGCACGTCACGACGGTCAATGTCGGCGATGAAGTGCTGAATATCGTCTGCGGTGCGCCGAATGTCCGGGCGGGACAGAAAGTCATCGTATCAAGGTCGGGGCTGTGCTGGCCGGCGGCTTTGAAATTAAACCTGCCAAGGTGCGCGGGGTGGAATCCAACGGCATGATCTGCAGCCTGTCAGAACTGGGCGTGGATAAAAAAGACGGAAGAACAGCTGAACGGCATTTACGTTTTTTGATGACGAAGCGCCGGTGGGTGAAACCCGGGTTCTGGAATACCTGGGATTGGACGATACGATTCTGGATATCGGTTTGACGCCAAACCGGGCAGACTGCAACGCGATGTGGAATCTGGCGAAGGAAGTCGGCGCGGTGCTGCACCGCAAGGTGACCTGGCCAGACTGCAAAGTCCGCCAGTCAGATCGGTACGCCGAATACCTTCAAAGTTGCCAGCAAGACGGAAAAATGTCCGACATTCCTGGGCAAGGTTGTCAATCACGTGAAGGTGGGCCCTTCGCCGAAATGGCTGTCCAACTATCTGCATGCCTATGGCATCAAATCGATCAACAACGTGGTCGATATCTCCAACTTCGTCATGGTCGAAACCGGGCAGCCGCTGCACTACTATGATTTAAGCAAGCTGCCGCATCACGAAATCACCGTTGTGGACGACGTTGAAATGACGATGCAGGCGCTGGATGGACAGGACTATGAAATTAAAAGGGCGATCTGTTGATCACGACCGGCGGCGAACCGACGGGAATCGCCGGGATCATGGGCGGCGAGGAAAGCAAGATCGACGAATCGACGACCAGTATTTTCATAAAGCCGCTGGTTTCAACGCCGTATCGATCCGCAACACTTCGCGCCGGCTGGGCTTGAGCACGGAAGCCGCGATGCACTTCACCAAAGGCGTGGAGCCGATGGCGCCGATCAAAGCGGTTGATCGTTCTGTTCAGCTGTTAAAAGAACTGGCGGAAGCCGACGGTTTTTGAAGAAAACGTTCTTGTGGGAACGATTGAGGATCCGGTGAAAACCGTAAGTGAAACGCTGACTCACTGCAATACATTGTTGGGTACAGAATTCACGATGGATCAGGTGCTGGGCGTTTTTTGAAGGATTTGGATCTCAATCCGGTCCAGGACGGCGACTGTTTTACCTGTACGATCCCGTCTTACCGCACGGATTTAAACATCCGCGAAGACATTGATGAAAAATTATCCGCCTGTTAGGCTATGAAGATCTGAAAACCACGCTGCCGACGATGGAAGCGACGGCGGGGCAGCTGACGGACCGGCAGACGATGCGCCGCAATCTGCGCAGCTCGCTGAACGGATTAGGCCTTTCCCGAAGTCATCACCTATACGCTGGTGTCGCAGAAAGCAGTCGACAACGCGCTGATGCCGCTGGGCGAGGCAGTCGCGTTGGCCGCGCCGATGAGCGAGGAACAGCAAGTATGTCCGCACCCTCGCTGATCATGAGTCTGCTGGAATGCCTGGCTTACAATCAGAATCATAAGAATGAAAACGTGAATCTGTTTGAAATCTCCAACGTCTATGCCGTCAATACTCAGCAGGAACAGCTTGGCGATCGTGATGTCGGATTCATTGCAGAGTTCCAAGCTGAACCGGATTGATATCCGCAGCGATTTCTTCGCGACCAAGGGCGTCTTGACGAAACGCTGCGCAAACTGGGCTTTGCGGCGGAACGGCTAAGCTTTAAGGAAAATGATCAGGATGTGGAACATTTCCATCCTTACCGCAGTGCCTGCGTGATGCTGGGGAATCAGCTGCTGGGCGTCCTGGGCGAAATCCATCCAGTCTTGGCGAAGGAGCTGGGGATCGGCAAAGTGGTCTATGGGGAATTCAATCTGGAGCTGTTGTTGGCCAGCAAGGCCAGCAAGGTCAAATTCACCGCGATCAACCGGTTCCCGGCCGTTCACCGCGATATCGCTTTAGTTGTAAACGAAGAAGTGAAGGCGGAGCAGCTGATGAAGGCGATCAAGGCGGCAGGCAAGCGCATGGTCAAGCAGGTCGAGGTTTTCGACGTCTATCAGGGTGAACATGTCGAAAGCGGCAAGAAATCGGTAGCCCCTGTCGATCAACTATCAATCGGAAGATCACACGCTGACCGATCAGGAAATTCAGGACGTGCATCAGACAGTTCTGGCTCGTCTGGAAAAGGACTGTCAGGCGGTGCTGCGCGGTTAATCCCTGGTGAATTCTCAGACAAGGCCCGGTGAAAACCGGGTCTTTATTCTACAACAAGAAGCAGAATTGGCGGACGGAAATCCCTGATGAAGGCTAAGTTAATCATTTCCTTGATTTTTCGATATATTTTTTCAAACGCTGAAATCCTCTTGTCTTTGATTCAAGAGTGCGGTAATATGAAGAAGTTCACGTTTTTGGTGAAAGAGAGGGAAGTTGTGTGATTGAATTTAACAATGAAGAGATGCAAGGTGAAAGACGTTAGAGACCTATGTTATCAGGCTGATCCTTCGGTGAGGACAGTGCGTTAAACGGTGTCCGGGAGAAGCTTCGGCCCTTATTAAAAAGAGAGATTTGCCGGATTCGCAGAAAAGCGGATGGCGCAGTGCGGGACGCTGAATCCTTATTTGTACCGGGCTTCTTTGGCCAGGGCAACCGCGATTCTGGGTGGTCATATGGTGTGGAATCAAGGCGAAGACTGGCTCGTCAGCGAAGAAAGCGAGATTTTATTGAAAAGAAACTTCACTGGAGAATTACGGCCTGGCTGGTTGCTTTGGTATATTATATGACGATGTTCGAAACCGGGCAAGTTAATCATTGAGGCTCCGGAACAGGGCTTGAATCGCAATCAGCAGAAGATGCTGAGCGAAATGATGGTGCTGTATGAAGCCGTGGACGGCATCGTCGCGATCACGAAATCGGATTCGCCGTATTTTCAGATTAATCAGGTGGAAACCTTACCGCAGGCGGATCATCGGGATTGATTCACACAGGATGTAAAGGTAAGAACGTGGCTCAGTGATGAGCCTAATAAAAAGATCAGAGTCCAGGGATGGCTGGATATTCTGATCTTTTTTGTTATCGTCGGGATTGGATAAGTTCGCCTTCGTTCGTGTTCAGCTAAGCTGGACAGTGAACGAGGTAAGAAAGTCTGTTTTTTTGGAAAGGCTGGTTAGTTGGCGTTTTCCACGGCGCTGATCAGAGCCACCAGCGGGGAATTCCAATAGATCGCCACTTCGTTGGTTGAATAGCTTTCCGCATCGTCGACATAACACTTCGCGGGAGCGGTATCGCCGTTGAACATCGATTGGGTCACCGGATCCTCGAGCGCGGAATCCGGACCGCCTACCAGCGCCGGGCAGCAGAGCGTTTGCCGCTGAGGCAGGACGGTGATGGAGGTGCTGAGGAGAATGGATTCCGGAATTGGTTACAAAGGAGAGATTCAGGCTGTTGCGGCCCAACAGATAATGAAGATGATCCGCTGCGCTGTTGACATAGTTGACATTAGCGTGGATATCGTTGGCTAAGGCCAGAATTAAACCGTTGTTGGCGATATCGGCATTGCTGCCCCAGGCGTATGCGGAATACAGGGAAACAAAATAGCCGTCGTTGGACGTGGCGTTGAGAACCTGTTCGGCATCGTTGATCAGTTTGGACAGCAGTTGTTGATAAAATGCGGAATCGACGTTTTGAACGTCGGAAAGTTTTAACATCAGGTAGGTGCCGTAAGATCCCATCGTTTTCCACTGTACACCGGTCAGCTGATCGGTGCTGGCCTGGAATATCGTTTTTACGGAATCGAGGTATTTTTGTTCGCCGGTCGCGGCGTAGAGAGCGGCCGAGGCGAGATAGCGCTCATCGGTATCGTTGTCGTCGCTGTATTGGCCGGCGGAAAAGCCTTCCGGATTGGTGTAGACAGAGAGGGTGGCTGACTGCAGATAGTCCCAGGACAGCTTCGCGGCGTCCAGGCAGCGCTGGGCGAACTCAGGATCGATATCTTGATAAATCGAATAGGCCAAAGCCATTGCGCCGACAAAATCGCCGGTTGAGGTTGTCATTTCCTGCATGATATAGAGCGGAGCCTGGTCTTGATCGGCATGATGAAATCCGGGAATTGTGCGGTGACGACTTTGTCATAAACGCCGCCCCAGCCGTTCTGCATCTTTAACAGCCATTCTAACTCGACGCGGGCTTCATCAAGAATATCCGCGACGCCGTTGCCGCTTTCCGGAATGCCGATCGCGTCGGTGAACAGATGCGGGTTCATTTGATAGGCGAGCATCAGATCGATGACCGCTTTTGTCCCCCGTCGGCACATAGCGGCCGTATCGCCGGCGTCATGCCAGCCGCCGCTGACATCCAGCTGTTGATCAGTGCCGTAGATCGTAGCGATCTGGGTGGCACTGTTCATGGGCGAAGCCCCCGGCCCAGTCGGCGGTTAACGTCTGACCACAGCGCTGCAATGAGAGCATTTTGACGGTCTGATCCAGCAGGTTGTGGTACAGGTCTTCCTGAATTTCAAATTCGTAGGAGGTTCCGTTGAGCTGGGATTGAAGGCGGTAACGGCCAGGGGTTGTGAAGTCACTGAAATCGCCGTAGAAGGTTGTTTCCTTCGTGCTTTCGTTGTACAGCTTCCCGCAGAATCAGGGGCGGTAGACGACGGTGTTGGTGTTGGCGTCGATCACCTGGAAGTAGTCGCCCTGATCGAACGGGAAAACCACTTTTTCTGAGCGCGTTGGGCAGGTAGCCGGTCTGGTTGATTTTGATATTCGGCTCTGTCGGGCCCGTCAGAGGCTTCTGAAGGATTAAATTAGAGATGGTGACTTCATGGTAGTCGTAGGCGGTTTCGGGCGTTGGCGCCTGTATTGAAGGCAGACGGCCGTTCAGGAGGTGTTGCCCTGGATTTTGATGTCAATTCATAATGCGTGCCGTTTTCGGTAGCCGTCAGCATCTGCGTGAATTCAATTGCGCTGTCGTCGACGTTCATGATGACACCTCGACGGGGCGCTCGATCGTAGCGCTGAGATCAAAACTGAGGTGGTAGGTGACGCCGTGAATCAGCGGCAGGCCTTCGTGATAGGTCTGTACGCCGAAAATCTCGGTGCCGGGGGTTCATAATAATTTTAATGTTGGAAAAGTGCTCGAGAATGCCGTAGCCGTCGGTGGACGTTCAGGTTGTTTCAAATTCCGGCTGGGCGATAGGGGCTTGCGTGACGGGTAAATCCGACGCATGACCGGTTGGAACTCGGTTCGGGCGTCGGTTTTAATTTTCAGCCAGCAGGCTGTCGTTAAGCATCAGCATAAAATCAGATTTTTTCATTGAATCCCTCCTTCGATGAATAGTACTATGATACAACAAATAAAAAAAGAAAGGGTGGAAAATTCTGAACGACTGAAAATTGTAAGAGTTGAAGTGAACAGATTGAGCTTCAAATTAAAAAAAGGTAAAATTTACCAGAAAAGAAAATGATTTGAAATTATTCATAAAAGCTTTCTTTTATGGAGATTTCCTATGATTGAGGATAAGAAAATTAGAATTATAAAATCTATGCTAAGTTTCATACTATTTCTTAAAATAAACGTGATAAACTAATAGTATTGATATACTGTGAGGGAAAAGGTTTATGAAAAATTTACTCGTCTTTTTGTTGTCCATTTGTTTAATCAGCGATAATCTGACGCTTGTAAAAGCGGAAGATCAGGGGAGTCTGCAGGAGAAGGAACGATTGCAGAAGTACAAGAATCATCAGCACCGGAAATAACGCCGGTTCTAATGATTTGAATCAACTTTAGTACCGACCTTGGAACCTGAACCCGATCAAGAGCCGGAGATTCCCGTTGATAAACCCACGAAGTCACCGGAGATTGTGGTAACGCCGCCGAATACTGATGAACCATTAAATACGTCGGAACCGGAATTATCTTCTGAGTTGGAAACTTTGTCAAGCGTTGATTTTACAAATCCGGAATACCCGGATCTTGAAGTCGATTTTAATACGTTACATCAAAGTGAAATTGCGCTTTTTCCAGTGAAAACAATGCTCCAGATTTCAAGAGTGCCGCTGACGCTGTCAAAGAAGCCTTGATTTCGCGCGAGGCCACGATCACAGTTACCTTTCCTGTCAGTGCTTACCCTGATCGCGACAACGTCATTATGGATTTGATAGAACAGGCGATGGCTTATGACAATAATATCAATCCTGAGGCGGGCGATTACCTCGCAACTGAACTACCGCGGCTGGAGCGGCGGCGGATATATCCAAAATAATCAATACACTTTAACATATACCGTTGAATATATGACGACGCTGCTGGAGGAAAACAAACGGGAGTCACCATCAGCCAGCTATTGTTTGCAACCTATCAGGTTGATAAAAATATCCGATCCTCAGGAAAAAAATTAAAGTTATTTATGATTATGTGACCTCTCATGTCAGCTACGATTATACGTATTCTAAATATGACGCCTATAACGCGCTGATTAATCATACCGCTGTTTGTCAGGGGTATGCTCTCCTAATGTATCGGATGCTTTCCGCAGCCGGCTTAAAAACAAGGATTATTACCGGTGGAAATCATGCCTGGAACATCGTGAGCATCGGCGGCCTCTGGTATAACTTAGATGCGACCTGGGATGCGGGAATGGAGGAAACTATCAATATTATTTAAAATCAGATAATGCGTTTGCGGATCATTATCGAAAAGAAAAATATAAAACCGAAGCGTTCTATGTCCAGTTTCAATGGCTTCCTTTGTCTTATGGACAGGAAATTGAGGAACAACCCACCTATATACAGGATCTGAATTTTGGAAGTTTAACGACAACAGCGGGAGAAATTTTTAACTATGATCAGTTGGCAGGCAAGTCGAGAGTTTATTTATTTTTCAGCAAAGACTGCGGCAACTGTCAGATCACTTTTAGAGGAATTAAAAGCCAGTGCGGTCCAAGCTTATCCTTATGTGCAAGTGTTTTTATTTGAAGTAAACCAAACTTCAGACGGGGAAGTAAATCGTTTTTAGAGCAAGAAGGGTTGTCTGATTTTGCAGCTTTTTCTGATTCTGGAGTCTGATGCGGCAGTATATGCGGATTCTGAACACAGGAGATATTCAATATCCGCTGCTGATTATAGCTGATCCAGACGGACAGATTCGTTATTGGGATGATGAAGTTCAGGAGGCGGAAGAATTTAATCAGGCAGTGCGGCTTATGAAGGAATCACATTACTATAAACCGATAACTGCCATTGAAAGTGACAATATAAGTTTGATCTGAGGAAAGAACATCCTTTAACAGTCGCAATTCAACCCCGCAGACGCTTGATCAACGGTTAAGTTATTATTCTGAAGACGAGGGATAGCCGGTATCGACGATTTTGGCAAAATCACTGGAAATCGTTCCGGAACGACCAGGGTTCATATTATTCCCGCTGAAAATCCGAGACTTGAAAAATAATTGAAGTTCATGTCGTTTCAGCAGTGACCTCTCTGACGTTTAATAATATTAAAAATGAATATGAAGCAGGATATCTGAGGATATATACGTAAATATCCAGCCGCAGGATTGGGAAACCGGGAAATTCACTGGGCGTCTTCTAACGAAGCTGTGCTTACGATTAGGAACTTCCGATCATGGGATAATTCAGACTCTAAAACCTGGATATACCGTTCTATCTGCAGAAATTGATGATGTAAAAATAGAGAAACGATAAGAGTACTCGGTGAAATTGAACTGCCGGAAGATTTGACAGTGGAACAAGCTAAAAATGGCGATCTTCTAATTACGACGAAGGATGCTTTCTGGAAAGAAAATCTATTGGGACATGGATCAAACAATATCCTGCTTACGAATGGAATTGAAAGTATGCTCTGACAGAAGAATTCCAGATGAATGATAAACATCAGCTGGTCATGAACTTTAATCGGCTGCTTGAGTTGGGAATATTAAAAGGAAAATTATCAAATTACTTTCGATTCCTTGCATTACCAGAGCTTTCATGGGGATATCCTATTAAATTTCGGGGCTGAAGAACTTCCCGCAGAACTTATCGTTAAAACAGAGAAAACGGAGATTTGGTTTTAACCACAGAGAATTCTGATTACAGGCAGCAGATCACAGGGTTTAGTCTATATTCTGAATCAGGAAAAGAATATCATTTAACTTATACTACTGCGGAGGATTTTATTCTTGTTCCCCTATTCGCAAATAGTTAAGCAAAATTTGAAGAAAGGCACCTATCAGTTTACGATATCTTCTTTTGGCTATGCTCTCTGGAAAGGTGAGGTACAAATTGAAAAGCTGGAATTTTCACACAGGAGGGAGAAAATCTTTACTATACAGGCCAGAAAATTCAACTGGAAACGTTTAGCGATAACGAAATAATAAAATGGAGCAGCAGTAATTCGTCTATTGCCTCTATTGACACTAATGGATTATTGACCTTTAAAGCGGCAGGTACTGTTAAAATTATCGCTAAATATCCAGATGAATCACAAACTTATACTATCAAAGTTCTAAAAGCATATTAAAGATATCGTTGGATAATAATAAATTGTTAGTAAATGAACCAACGAAGCTCCATCTTGATCGTAATGTTGAAGATCAAATTATCTGGAATATTGCGGATCCTTCTATTTTGGATTTGGATGAAGAAAATTTGGAAATCACTGGGAAGAAACCGGGAATTACGAAATTAACAGCGATGATGAACGGTATTTCTTCTACACTGTCAGTTACCGTTTATAGTATTGATGTCAATTCGAAATTAAGTATTCGTGTCGAAGATTATCAGAGTGCAGGACTGAAATAGGGGAAGAAACGTCAGATCCGGGTTGTGGGATCGATCGGACAGGAAGAAGTAAACGACAGGGTAACGCTGACAAGCAGTAATCCGAAGGTCGCCGTAATCGATGAAGCCGGGAAGCTGAAAGCGATCGGCTTTAGGAACCACCACCACGATAACAGCGGCAGTGAAGGAGGATCCGGCGAAGCGGAAGGTGACGATGAGTGTGAAGGTTGTCGCCCGCCAGGTGGAGAGATCCGATCACAATGAAAACAACGAATCCGCTGGTAAGCAGTATAGAAGAAAACGGGATCTTGAAGCAGCTGACGTTGGATGCCCGGGACGTGCGGAATATTAAAAAACGGAATAGAACTGGAACTGAACGGGGAGGCGCTGGACAGCTTAGGAAACCTATCGGCGACGAAGCTGAACTGGAGTACGACAGACAGTCAGGCAGCGGCCATCACAGTAAAAAATGGGAAAGTAATCCTGACACTGAAGCAGGCGGGAACGGTGACAATTACCGCAACGGCGAATGATTTGTATAAGAAACAAGCGAGTGTCACTGTCAGGATCCGGGACTATGAGCCGCGGATCAGTACGAATACGGTGACGCTGAATCCGGCGAAAACGGTGGGAGAAGTCATCCGGTTGTATCCGGCGTATGATAATGAAATTACGGAAGTGAAGCTGATGGAAAACGGCGAGTCAACGCGGTTTGAAGCGAAGCAGACAGGAGAAATCTGCCTGTTGGATAAGACGGTGAAAAACGGAAGTTATAAAAGTACGCTGCGGCTGGAAACGAAATATGGAAGCTATGACTATCCGGTGACGGTCAAGGTCGCGAGAAGTAATGTAAGTCCAGGTGTAAAATGGAATGAGAAGCTGAATCTGTTCTACAATCAGGGAGAGATTCAACTGACGATTGATCATAAAGGAATACAGTCAGAACGATGAAGCTGGAAGGATCGGAAGCGTTTGAGCGGAATTTCCAGATCGATGAGACGGGAAAGATTCAGGTCAGAGGCCTGGAAAAAGAAGTTGAACGGGAAACTGAACCTGAGCGGAACGTTAGTGATTCAGTATGAGGAATATGAAGAACCGGTCAGTGTAAAGGTGACGATACCTACGGTGACGACGAAGCCGGGATACAGCTTGGAAAAGAGTACCCTCACAGTGAATCCGAACTATGGAGAAAAAGGAAATCGGACTGGAACTGTTGGATACGAAAACGAAGCAGGCTGGTTGAAGGTTTGACGATCGGAATGAGCCGGTCAGCGGAAACGCGGCGAAGGGATCAGAAACAGAGAATGGGAAGATCTGGCTGAAGCTGACAGGAAAGTCCGGAAAAGATCAATATCACAGTCAAGGGAAACGAATTGACAAGCGGAATAAAAACAAGCCTGACTGTGAATATGAGCACGGCGGTACCGAAAGCGAGTGCGAAGAAAAACGAGCCTGACGCTATACAACAGTTATTTGAAGCTGAATGATGAAAGTGAAGTGGCGATGAATCTGACGAACCTGGGATTATCTTGTGAGAAGCAGGTTTTAGTGCCAAGCGTAAAGAATGAGAATACGGATCAGATCGAAGTGATCTGGCGAAGCAGGGGAAGATTAAAAAGCGAGACTGTTGGACAGTACAGTGAAAGCTGGAAGTTACAGCTATAGCTTTATCCCGAAGGATGAAAAGGGAAAAGAACTGCCGAAGATCACGATCAGTGTGAAAGTGAATGGCAGCGCAGTGATGATGAACCTGAGTGCGTCAGGAAATATCAATCTGTTGACCCGGGAAAGCAGCTATGCGACAGTGACGCCGAGCATCACAAATCAGGCGATTGGAACGATTGAACTGATCGGGACGGAAGCAGAACACTTTGAAGTGAAGCTGAACGAAGCAGGGAAGATTGAGATCGGGCGAAAAGCGGAGCGAAGCTGGAAACGGATAAAACGTATGAGCTGAGTCTCAAAGGGGTAGGGAAGCGAACCGAGAGGAATTCTATAATACAGTAAAAGTAAAGACGGTACAGAGCTATCCAGGGATCAAGCTGAACGCAAGTACGCTGACGATGTACAGTAATGTCACAGGCGAGATCAGCCGGCAGGAGATTGGAATCAACCTGACGAGTAATCAGGCAGCGAAGATCGAAGGGCTGGAGCTGATGGGGACAGCGGTTCAGGAAGCGGCGTTTGATTATGAGCTGGTCAAGAAAGAAGACGGGAGCTATGGAATCGCCATTGAGCTGAAGGATGGAAGCGGATTGAAAGCAGGAAGCAGTCAAACGCTAAAGTTCAAGGTGAAGTATGAAGACATGGCGGAGAACACGAAGACGTATTCAACATTCCAGATAACCGTGAAGCTGGCGTCGAACGCGAACACAGGGAGCTACAGCGCAAAGGAAACGCTGACGATTACCGGCGCGGACCGGGTGTATTACAAGGTAGGCGAAACGATAGAACTGAAAGCTAGGGATGGCGAGCAGGAAGCGGGAAGTGGTATGGTACCGCGGGAATGAGAGTCTGGCCAGTGTTGATGAGAATGGAAGAGTTACGCTGAAGGGCGCGGGAACGATTCTTATCTATGCCAAAGGAGAAGGGCAGCGATTGGGAACGCTCAGTTTGACGGTATATGCGGCGAATATCGTTGAACCGCAGGTGATTAAGCTGAATACAGATAAACTGAGCTTGATGTCCGATAAAACGGCGCGGTTATCGGTTTCTTTTTGATCCATCCCGAACAGACAGCGGGTTAAAAGGATTGGTTTGGGAAAGCGATAATGAAGAAATCGCGACGGTCAGTTCAACGGGAATTGTCACAGCGAAGAAAGCCGGCACCACCACGATTCGTGTTCGAAGCGCAGTGCTTCCGGATTTAGAAGATGAAGTGATCGTTTCAGTGACGGCTCCGTTAACTTATTATCGCTTTTGAAACATCAAATACAACAGTGAATTCAAATATGATCGTTGGCGCGATGGATGATATTGAAATCTTGGTTCGGACAAAAGATGGAAGCCAGCCGAATATTAGTTGGAAAAAACAGCGATGAAAGTGTCGTTGCTTTTAAGTGTGGAAGGAAGTCGTGGAACGGTAAAAAGCATTGAAGCCGGGAACAAGCACGCTTACGATCCAATGCGCGGATAAAACGCTGATCCGGAAGATAACGGTTTATCCTGTGAATTCCTTTGTCGAGCTTAAAAATGGAGATTGACAATTACACGAGCGCAGGACTGGAAATAGGGAAGAACGCCAGATCCGGGTTGTGGGATCGATCGGGCAGGAAGAAGTAAACGACAGGGTAACGCTGACAAGCAATCCGAAAGTCGCTGTAATCGATGAAGCCGGGAAGCTGAAAGCGATCGGCTTAGGGACCACCACGATAACAGCGGCAGTGAAGGAGGATCCGGCGAAGCGGAAGGTGACGATGAGTGTGAAGGTTGTCGCCCGCCAGGTGGAGATCCGGATCACAATGAAAACAACGAATCCGCTGGTAAGCAGTATAGAAGAAAACGGGATCTTGAAGCAGCTGACGTTGGATGCCCGGGACGTGCGGAATATTAAAACGGAATAGAACTGGAACTGAACGGGGAGGCGCTGGACAGCTTAGGTAATCTATCGGCGACGAAGCTGAACTGGAGTACGACAGACAGTCAGGCAGCGGCAGTCACAGTAAAAATGGGAAAGTAATTCTGATACTGAAACAGGCGGGAACGGTGACAATTACCGCAACGGCGAATGATCTGTATAAGAAACAAGCGAGTGTCACTGTCAGGATCCGGGACTATGAGCCGCGGATCAGTACGAATACGGTGACGCTGAATCCGGCGAAAACGGTGGGAGAAGTCATCCGGCTGTATCCGGCGTATGATAATGAAATTACGGAAGTGAAGCTGATGGAAAACGGCGAGCTTTCAACGCGGTTTGAAGCGAAGCAGACAGGGGAAATCTGCCTGTTGGATAAGACGGTGAAAACGGAAGTTATAAAAGTACGCTGCGGCTGGAAACGAAATATGGAAGCTATGAGGATCCGATAACGGTCAAGGTCGCGAGAAGTAATGTAAGTCCAGGTGTAAAATGGAATGAGAAGCTGAATCTGTTCTACAATCGGGGAGAGATTCAACTGACGATTGATCATAAAGGGAATACAGTCAGAACGATGAAGCTGGAAGGATCGGAAGCGTTTGAGCGGAATTTCCAGATCGATGAGACGGGAAAGATTCAAGTCAGAGGCCTGGAAAAAGAAGCGAACGGGAAACTGAACCTGAGCGGAACGTTAGTGATTCAGTATGAGGAATATGAAGAACCGGTCAGTGTAAAGGTGACGATACCTACGGTGACGACGAAGCCGGGATACAGCTTGGAAAAGAGTACCCTCACAGTGAATCCGAACTATGGAGAAAAGGAAATCGGACTGGAACTGTTGGATACGAAAACGAAGCAGGCTGTGGATTTAGAAGGTTTGACGATCGGAATGGAGCCGGTCAGCGGAAACGCGGCGGAAGGGATCAGAACAGAGAATGGGAAGATCTGGCTGAAGCTGACAGGAAAGTCCGGAAAGATCAGTATCACAGTCAAGGGAACGAATTGGCCAAGAGGAATAAAAAACAAGCCTGACTGTGAATATGAGCACGGCGGCACCGAAAGCGAGTGCGAAGAAAAACGAGCCTGACGCTATACAACAGTTATTTGAAGCTGAATGATGAAAGTGAAGTGGCGATGAATCTGACGAACCTGGGATTATCTCAGGAGAAGCAGGTTTTAGTGCCAAGCGTAAAGAATGAGAATACGGATCAGATCGAAGTGATCTATGAAGCGGGGAAGATTAAAGCGAGACTGTTGGACAGTACAGTGAAAGCTGGAAGTTACAGCTATAGCTTTATCCCGAAGGATGAAAAGGGAAAAGAACTGCCGAAGATCACGATCAGTGTGAAAGTGAATGGCAGCGCAGTGATGATGAATCTGAGTGCATCAGAAATATCAATCTGTTGACCCGGGAAAGCAGCTATGCGACAGTGACGCCGAGCATCACAAATCAGGCGGATACCGTTGGAACGATTGAACTGATCGGGACGGAAGCAGAACACTTCGAAGCGAAGCTGAACGAAGCAGGGAAGATTGAGATCCGGGCGAAAAGCGGAGCGAAGCTGGAAACGGATAAAAACGTATGAGCTGAGTCTCAAAGGGGTAGGGAAGCGAACCGGAGAGGAATTCTATAATACAGTAAAAGTAAAGACGGTACAGAGCTATCCAGGATCAAGCTGAACGCAAGTACGCTGACGATGTACAGTAATGTCACAGGCGAGATCAGCCGGCAGGAGATTGGAATCAACCTGACGAGTAATCAGGCAGCGAAGATCGAAGGGCTGAGTGATGGGGGAATGCGGTTCAGGAAGCGGCGTTTGATTATGAGCTGGTCAAGAAAGAAGACGGGAGCTATGGAACGCCATTGAGTTGAAGGATGGAAGCGGATTGAAAGCAGGAAGCAGTCAAACGCTAAAGTTCAAGGTGAAGTATGAAGACATGGCGGAGAACACGAAGACGTATTCAACATTCCAGATAACAGTGAAGCTGGCGTCGAACGCGAACACAGGGAGTTACAGCGCAAAGGAAACGCTGACGATTACCGGCGCGGACCGGGTATTACAAGGTAGGCGAACGATAGAACTGAAAGCTAGGGATGGCGAGCAGGAAGCGGAAGTGGTATGGTACAGCGGGAATGAGAGTCTGGCCAGTGTTGATGAGAATGGAAGAGTTACGCTGAAGGGCGCGGGAACGATTCTTATCTATGCCAAAGGAGAAGGGCAGCGATTGGGGAACGCTCAGTTGGACGGTATATGCGGCGAATATCGTTGAACCGCAGGTGATTAAGCTGAATACAGATAAACTGGAGCTTTGATGTCCGATAAAACGGCGCGGTTATCGGTTTTTGATCCATCCTGAACAGACAGCGGGTTAAAAGGATTGGTTTGGGAAAAGCGATAATGAAGAAATCGCGACGGTCAGTTCAACGGAATTGTCACAGCGAAGAAAAGCCGGCACCACCACGATTCGTGTTCGAAGCGCAGTGCTTCCGGATTTAGAAGATGAAGTGATCGTTTCAGGACGGCCCGTTAACTTATTATCGCTTTTTGGAAACATCAAATAAACAGTGAATTCAAATATGATCGTTGGCGCGATGGATGATATTGAAATCTTGGTTCGACAAAAGATGGAAGCCAGCCGAATATTAGTTGGAAAACAGCGATGAAAGTGTCGTTGCTTTTAAGTGTGGAAGGAAGTCGGAACGGTAAAAGCATTGAAGCCGGGGAACAAGCACGCTTACGATCCAATGCGCGGATAAAACGCTGATCCGGAAGATAACGGTTTATCCTGTGAATTCCTTTGTCGAGCTTAAAATGGAGATTGACAATTACACGAGCGCAGGACTGGAAATAGGGGAAGAAACGCCAGATCCGGGTTGGGGATCGATCGGGCAGGAAGAAGTAAACGACAGGGCAACGCTGACAAGCAGTAATCCGAAAGTCGTTGTAATCGATGAAGCGGGAAGCTGAAAGCGATCGGTTTAGGGACCACCACGATAACAGCGGCAGTGAAGGAGGATCCGGCGAAGCGGAAGGTGACGATGAGTGTGAAGGTTGTCGCCCGCCAGGTGGGAGAGATCCGGATCACAATGAAACAACGAATCCGCTGGGTGTTGGTATAGAAGAAAAAACGGGATCTTGAAGCAGTTGACGTTGGATGCCCGACGACGCGGAATATTAAAAAACGGAATAGAACTGAAACTGGAACGGGGGAGGCGCTGGACAGCTTTAGGTAATCTATCGGCGACGAAGCTGAACTGGAGTACGACAGACAGTCAGGCAGCGGCAGTCACAGTAAAAAAATGGGAAAGTAATTCTGATACTGAAACAGGCGGGAATGACACTCAACGGCGAATGATCTGTATAAGAACAAGCGAGTGGTTGTGGATGACGGTCAGTACAATTACCGCAACGGCGAAAAATGATCCGGCTGTATCCGGCGTATGATAATGAAAACGAAGTGAAGTGATGGAAAACGGCGACTAACGCGGTTTGAAGCGAAGCAGACAGGGGAAATCGCCGTTGGATAAGACTGAAAACGGAAGTTATGGATCAGTGGAAACGAATGGAAGCTATGAGGTGTCAACGAGAAGCAATGAAGTCCAGGGCGAAAATGGAATCGAGGGAGATCTGTTTCAACGGGGAGAGATTGATCATAAAGGGAATACAGTCAGAACGATGAAGCTGGAAGGATCGGAAGCGTTTTGAGCGGGAATTTCCAGATCGATGAGACGGGAAAGATTCAAGTCAGAGGCCTGGAAAAAGAAGCGAACGGGAAACTGAACCTGAGCGAACGTTAGTGATTCAGTATGAGGAATATGAAGAACCGGTCAGTGTAAAGGTGACGATACCTACGGTGACGACGAAGCCGGATACAGCTTGAAAAGAGTACCCTCACAGTGAATCCGGAACTATGGAGAAAAGGAAATCGACTGAAACTGTTGGATACGAAAACGAAGCAGGCTGTGGATTTAGAAGGTTTGACGATCGGAATGGAGCCGGTCAGCGGAAACGCGGCGGAAGGGGATCAGAACAGAGAATGGAAGATCTGGCTGAAGCTGACAGGAAAGTCCGGAAAGATCAATATCACAGTCAGGAACGAATTGGACAAGCGGAATAAAAAACAAGCCTGACTGTGAATATGAGCACGGCGGCACCGGAAAGCGAGCGCGAAGAAAACGAGCCTGACGCTATACAACAGTTATTTGAAGCTGAATGATGAAAGCGAAGTGGCGATGAATCTGACGAACCTGGATTATCTCAGGAGAAGCAGGTTTAGAGCCAAAGCGTAAAGAATGAGAATACGGATCAGATCGAAGTAATCTATGAAGGGAAAGATTAAAGCGAGACTGTTGGACAGTACAGTGAAAGCTGGAAGTTACAGTTATAGCTTTATCCCAAAGGATGAAAAAGGGAAAAAACTGCCGAAGATCACGATCAGTGTGAAAGTGAATGGCAGCGCAGTGATGATGAATCTGAGTGCATCAGGAAATATCAATCTGTTGACCCGGGAAAAGTTGGTTATGCGACAGTGACGCCGAGCATCACAAATCAGGCGGATACCGTTGGAACGATTGAACTGATCGGGACGGAAGCAGAACACTGAAGTGAAGCTGAACGAAGCAGGAAGATTGAGATCCGGGCGAAAGCGGAGCGAAGCTGGAAACGGATAAAACGTATGAGCTGAGTCTCAAAGGGGTAGGGAAGCGAACCGGAGAGGAATTCTATAATACAGTAAAAGTAAAAAAGACGGTACAGAGCTATCCAGGATCAAGCTGAACGCAAGTACGCTGACGATGTACAGTAATGTCACAGGCGAGATCAGCCGGCAGGAGATTGGAATCAGCCTGACGAGTAATCAGGCAGCGAAGATCGAAGGGCTGGAGCTGATGGGGACAGCGGTTCAGGAAGCGGCGTTTGATTATGAGCTGGTCAAGAAAGAAGACGGGAGCTATGGAATCGCCATTGAGCTGAAGGATGGAAGCGGATTGAAAGCAGGAAGCAGTCAAACGCTGAAGTTCAAGGTGAAGTGGCGAAGACATGGCGGAGAACACGAAAACATATTCAACATTCCAGATAACCGTGAAGCTGGCGTCGAACGCGAACACAGGAGCTACAGCGCAAAAGGAAACGCTGACGATTACCGGCGCGGACCGGGGTGTATTACAAGGTAGGCGAAACGATAGAACTGAAAGCTTGGGATGGCGAGCAGGAAGCGGAAGTGGTATGGTACAGCGGGAATGAGAGTCTGGCCAGTGTTGATGAGAATGGAAGAGTTACGCTGAAGGGAGCGGGAACGATTCTTATCTATGCCAAAGGGAAGGGCAGCGATTGGGAACGCTCAGTTTGACGGTATATGCGGCGAATATCGTTGAACCGCAGGCGATTAAGCTGAATATGACTGAGGCAAATATCCTAGTGGGCAAAACACTAAAACTATCTGTATCCTTTGTTCCTTCGAATACAGACAGCCGATTGAGAAATATTACTTGGACCAGTGATGATGCGTCAATTGCACAGGTAAATTCCAGTGGGGTTATTACGGGTGTCAATGAAGGTCAAACTACAATTCGTGCAACAACGATTACGGGTTATCAAGTAACTTGTACTGTTTATGTTACCTATCGGAAATGGGGCGTGGATGTATCGAAATACCAAGGGTATATTAATTGGCAGGCTGTAAAGCATCCGGTGTTGATTTTGCGATTATTCGCGCGATGTCTGAAAATACCAATGGTGTTTATATTGATCCCTACTTTAAGACTAATGTGATAAATGCAAGAAAAGCAGGCATTAAAGTTGGCGCATATTATTACACATATTCTAAAAAAGTACCGATAATATTATTGCGGAATTATCACTTTGTTTGAAGCTTTGAAAGATTTAGAATATAATTATGGCATCGTCCTTGATTATCCGGTTTATGTTGATATTGAAGATTCTTCATTCTTTAATTTTGAGCCGAGCTGGAATACGTATTTGTTAGAGTACGCATTGGGGATGTTGTCCATGCATGGATATTATGCTGGAATTTATACTTATACTAACTTTGCCAATAATGCTTTGTGGATGAATTCTAATCAAATTAATTACTATGATGTATGGATTGCGGATTGGCAGGGGATATGTTGGTTATCAAGGGCATTATGAAATGTGGCAGTATACTAATAGTGGATATGTGAATGGCATCAGTGGTAGAGTAGATATGAGCTATTGTTATAAGAATTATCCGGAAATTATTAAACTGAAAAATTGGAATCGGTATAAGTAATCGGCTTATTAATACTTAGATTGTCTGAAGATTCGAAAAAGGCAACATCTGTAGTAAGTAAAATAATTTGAATATAGTTCTCGAATTGCAAGTAGAAAGTGGAAATAAGAGTAATAAGTCAGTTTAGAAAAAAATCATAGATTCCGTACAATCAAGCGCAGAGATTTCTTGGAGAAATAATTGTTCACTGGAACGATAACCAAGAATTCTGCGTTTTTTATTATTAATGGCCTTGTTGATATAGGTTGTTTGACTAGGGGAATGGAATTGATGTCTGTACCTTTAGGGATAAAGTATCGAATCAACCCATTGCAGTTTTCGTTACTGCTCTGTCGCAAGAATGATAAGGACGCCCAAAATAAACTTTTGTACGCTGCTTATTAGTTTCGCATTTTCTTTTCTATGTCCTTGTGTCTAGAGAATTCATTACCGTTATCAAACGTGATGGATTTGAATATTTTAGAGAAATATTGTCCATAGTATTTCTCTAGCTCATTGATTTTCATATAGACTTGCTTTGCGCTTTTCGCTTAATAGGGATCATATAATAGAAACGAGTCTTACGCTCTAAAAGCGTTAGGTAGGCACCATTCTGACCATCCCTTGGACCCGTAACGAGGTCACTTTCCCAATATCCGAATTCACTGCGATCATCCATATCAAAAGGCCTTTCAGATATAGGTGTACCTTTGTGACGCTTAGGAATGTAGGTCTTATAATTAATAGATTTCTTTCTTCTTACCATACGAGGAAGATCAATCGGTTTCAGGTCAAGATTGCCTTTATGAATGTAGTTATAAAAAGTTTTTGGTACAGACCTGTAGTTAAGCCCTTGATTTCATCAGGCCGGTTCAATACAAGGTCGTGAATCGTCTCATCAATGGAGCAGAGCTTATTGCATTTTACTTCATCGATCACAAGTTGAATAAAGCGTGATGCCTTATAGAGCTTTGAAATGTTGGACGCTTATTCGTTTGGATCTTTTGGCGATAGCAGCAGAAGCAGAGAGCTCATGTTTCGTGCATAGCTAAGAATCTAAAATAGTAATCGAGGCATCATGAAGAATATTATAAATATTAGAAAGTGTTGTGCCAACATCACTAGCCAATTGCCTAAGAAGTTCAGTACGTCCAGTATTCCGCCTTTTACCACCATGAGAAGCATCATGCTTGGTCACGGTCGTAATGATAAAATCGATCTGATTATGCGATAAATGTTTAAATAAATCTTTTTTTGTTATAGAATAAGTAATGACCATAGAATATCTCCTTGTTTATGTGTGGTAACTTAAATAATACGATATCTATGGATTTTTTTTCATCTTATTTGTAAGTTGATTTATCATGTCCTTAATTCCACTTTCTTTTTACTACACAGGATTTGAATATAGTTATTTATTATTATTTGCAAAATCAATTTTATGGGAGGGCGTCCAAATCCATGAGGATCAACTTCAGAGGATTAAACAAAAGATTGTCTCTAGTATGATCATAAGAAAGATCATGTCAGAGATATTTTGGTAGATATGGGTTATTTGACGCTTACTAAAAAGTGTAGGATCATGAGACAGATGAGGAAGAAACTTGTATCATGAATCTGGCGCAGCCAATAAAGAAATAAAGAGAAAAGATATAGGGTAATGAATTGAAAGATAAAAACTGTTAAGAGGAAAACTATAAAATTTTCGTTTTATCAGACAGTTATTGAACATCATTGTCGCATTGTAAAGGAAAAAAAAAGATCTCAAACGGTTTGTTTCTGAGCACAGTGGCTTGTCAATGTGATGACCATTCTTCAGATCACAATTTTACGAAAAGAAAACGCAATAGAAACACTCGAATGAATTTTCAACTAATGCGTTCTTTTCATTCCCGGTGAATAGTAAAAAGGAAGAATGGATAAAAGAAATCTGGGAGGCTAGAAAAAAATACAGATTAAAGTCATTTCACATAATGTGGAGAATAAGCACAAGAATCACCATAAGTGAAAGGTTATCCACAATGAATTTCCAAACCTTATAGCTCTAGGAGTTATATTCAATCTTTTGAGTCATTTTGAATCCTCGGATGACTCCTCAATCATTCCGCTCCCTTGGGATGAAGGCGGCTTTCAAAGTTCCCCCATTGCATGCCCGTGCTTAGCGTGCTACACTAAAGCTATGAAAAATACAAACACTCTAACACGAAATATCAATCGTTTGTCGCCTGAGCTCTACTTTACGAATGCCGATTATTTTGATGAGGGATTAATTCTATCTCTGGAGAATCAGGTAAAACAGAATCAGATCCCTCCAATCGTATTTTTCTCTCTATCAAGTCAGTGCTTTAAGAAATAAGAATACAATTCAAAGCCTGACACTGAAAACAAAAAGATATGAAAGTTCAGCTTTATAATCTGAAAAACAAGGAGCGGGATAAGGAAACTACGATTGAGGATCTCGATCATGAAATCGAAGAGATTTATGAAATTCTTAATGATCAGATAGGAAGTCGGGATACAACGATTGAAGAACAGGATAAAATCATTCAAGAACAGAATGAAGTCATCAATGAGCTTCGCAGACAGTTAAAGAAATATCGATTCTCGGATACGACCAATACGAATAATCTAACCTCAGCGTATCCTTTTGATAATGAAGTTAAAATCCAGGAATCCCAAGCTAAGAAACCAAGAAAACCTCAGCCGGTAAACTTGCTCGAAGCTACAGGCAAAAAAGGAAAGGCGGACAAAAGGGACACGTTGTCCATCATAATAAAATGAGTACGCATCCTGATATCCTTCTTGATCAGTGGGTTATCAAAGCGCCTACCGGAGCCCAAGTAGTCAAGAAGCGTGGAAAAAGTTCGCTATTATAGAACCCAGGAAATTCATGCAGAGTTCATTACCTCGGTGACGGAGACCCGATATCACCTCAAGAAAACAGGGATTCAATTGGACGAGTCGGTAATGAGGAAGTATGCGATTAACAGTGTCACATATTCATCATCCTTGAAAGCCCAGGTTCTTTATCTCAATAATAAGGGCGTGATCGCTCTGGATCGACTGTGCACAATCCTCAACTAGTTAAGTCATGGAGCGCTGTCCATCCAGCCGTCTACAGTCACCTGTTGGATGGCGGAGTTTGACCGCAAAAGTGAAGGATACCGGAAGTGGATTCTGGATGATTTTTAAAATCATGGGTTGTGCATGTGGATGAAACAGGCTATAAAATCAACGGAGATCAAGCTTGGATCCATGTTCTAAGCACAGAATACTGTGCGTATTTTATGATGACTTAAAAAAGGAAAGATATAGAAAATGGACCGCTAAAGGTTCTGGAAATGTTTGAGAACGTCTTAATTCATGATTATTACAAAGCTTTACTATGATCTTGAGTCTTGTATTCATGCCGAATGTAACGAACACATCTTGAGATCTTTGAAGGGTGGCGTTGATTATGATGATGTCAAAAAATGCCAGGAGATGATCATTTTGCTTCAGACAGCTCTGCATCGAAAACACGAACTGCAGGCACAGGGAATCCAGCAGATGGCAGAAGAAGAATACAAGGCCATTGAAGAAAAATTTCTGAACATCGCGGAACAAACGGTCAGGAATACTATGATGAACATCCGGATATCGAAAACGAAATATGTTCCGGAGGCGATTAAGACCTTGAAACGGATGAAGGAATACGTCAAGGAACATCTTCTGTTTCTACGGGATTTTAGTGTGCCTTTTGATAATAATGAAGCCGAAAGACAGGCAAAGAATCTGTAAGATCTTTAAAAGATCTCAGGTCAGTGCAACCCTGGAAACAGGAAAGCATAAGATGGCCATGTTGAGTGTGCTTCAAACGGCAACGAAACAAAAAACAGAATACCTTGGAAACCCACGAGAACATCCTGAATTCAGGATGACCACAGAGTCAACCGGCAGTTTTAAGCTGATCCGGTTTTCTTTTTCCCTCACTTCTCGGGGAATAGTAACGATAAATTCAGAATCATCAGTATATTAATTTTTGCAATTTTTTTATATAATGGTATACTTTTTTGTGTAAAAGATAATTTTAGAATGAGGTGTTATAATGTTTTTGAAAATAAAGTTCTGTTAATTACGGTGGTACAGGATCTTTCGGAAATGCAGTTACAAAAGATTTCTAACAAGTGGAATAGGAGAAATTAGGATTCTTTCAAGAGATGAAAAAAAGCAAGATGATATGCGTCATGAGTATCAGCAAAAATATCCTGAATATGTTAATAAGCTGAAATTTTATATCGGAGATGTAAGAGATTTTAACTCTATTGATTATGCATTTAGAGGAGGTAGATTATGTTTTTCATGCTGCTGCATTAAAACAAGTTCCATCCTGTGAGTTTTATCCTATAGAAGCAGTTAAAACTAACATTTTAGGCTCTGATAACGTCATTTCAGCTTGTATAAAGAATGAAGTTGAAAAGCAATTTTCTTATCTACAGATAAGGCTGCTTATCCAATTAATTCAATGGGAATGACAAAGGCTTTGATGGAAAAAAATGTAGTTGCAAGGTCAAGACAGTTAAGTGAAAATGATACAATTTTATGCCTCACACGATATGGTAATGTTATGGGATCTCGAGGCAGCGTTATCCCGTTGTTCTGTGATCAGATAGAAAATAAAATACCAATTACTATTACGAATCCAGACATGACTCGTTTTATGATGTCTTTAGATGATGCGGTAGACTTAGTGTTATATGCATTCGAACATGGTGAACAAGGTGATCTTTTTGTTCAAAAAGCGCCAGGCAACTATAGAAACATTAGCGAAAGCAATTGTGATTTGAAACATACAGATTTAAACTTTTTACATATATAGGTACACGGCATGGAGAAAAGCTATTTGAAGTATTGGTAACAAAAGAAGATATGTTGAAGGCCATTGATTTAGGTAATTATTTCAAAATACCCGCTGATAATAGAGACTTAAATTATGATAAATATGTTAATAAGGGAATGACTTCGTTTGAAAATGCTGAAGATTACAATTTCATAACACAAAACAATTAGATCTTAAAGAAATGAAACAGCTTCTTTTGCAGCTGGATCTCTTTAATTAATATAGATATTTTTATTACAGAATCACAAAGTTTGACGGGGTGGATAATAATGATAGTAAAAATATTGAAGAAGAAAATTAAAAAAATTGTAGCATGTTAATGAAAAATTTAATCTTACTGAGATATAGAGATAAACGAAAGAGCATGAATAAGTTTAAGGTGGAAAATTTTGAGTTTACAAAAAAAGCAACTGAAAACTGAAAATTTGATATAAAATTATGTTATATATACTATTAATAATTAAATATTATTGATCAATCAAACAAATGATGATAGTATTGAATTTTAATATAAAGGAGTAAAAATGATTACAATAGGAATATGTATACCTTCTTATCAAAGAGGATTAATTACAAGAGAAAGCATATTGCATATTTATACAAATAATAAAAAAGGTATTTGATGAAGGTTTATGTCATTTTTATATTTCTGATGATTGTTCAAGAGATGATACCTTTTAAAATTCTTTCTAATTTAAATGAAGAAATTAAATGCATTTACAATCAAGAAGACAGAATATAATATGGGGTTTGAGGGGAATAATGGACGCTGTGTACAAATGTGTGAAAAAGATTATGCTTGGATGCTAGGTGATGATGATACGATTAATGTTAAACTAAATGAAGTAATAAAAAGACTTGAAGATCAAAATGAATTAGCAGACTTCATTATAGTAGGGAAAAATAAAATATTGAAGAAAAAAAATATATACTGATAAGGAAGAGGCTATTGTGACTTTACTATATGAATCTACATGGATGTCAGGATTATTGTTTAGGAATACGGTTCTGAAAAAATTAATTTCATGAGATACGCTGAAGGAAAATTTCCTCATTCTGGCGCGATATTTGAATATTTTGGTAATAATAAATCATCCATTCAGTATATTTATGGGCCCTAATTGGGCTACGATTTTACGCCCAGGTAAAGTTTCATATGCTTTAGAATTTTTTAGAAGTATACGCTAAAGGGTGGACAAATTTAATTATGGGATTGCCATTATGCTACGATTATAAACTGAAGCTAAAATTATTAACTATAAGAAAGAACCAGGGAAGAGATGTTTTATCAAATTTAATTCTGATGTCACTACGTTCTCAAGGACAATTTAATAGTGCAAAATTAAAAAAGAATATTATCTTTATATTAAGTTATATAACTCATCACCGTACATATTGTTATATATAATATCTATAATGCCAATAAAAAGTTCTTAAATTTCTACGAAAAAAGTATGCGGAAGTAATGAAAGTCTCTTTAATGGAACAAGGATAAAGGAAGTTATTTGACCAAAACGGACAGATTAAATAAGTTTTTGTAATTACTTATTATTTATGCATGGCAGGATATTGATTCTGAATGAAAAGATTTGATAGATATAACTAATACGTAAATAGGAATGGGGAACGCGTGACTCATCATGAAAATCTGTAATATTTGATGTAAAAAATAAATGATTTGAGATACTTTTTTTTTACATCGGATCCTCTTAATATATTTTGTTTGTAAAATATATTTTGGAATTAAAAGATGAATTTATTTATGGATATTGATCTAAGATGAAGTGAAGTATAGGTCAGAATATAAAAATTACAATGATATAATAAAATAGTTTTACGAATAGTATCAAAAACAAGGAGCTGTTTAAATAGATAGCATATATAAGCTGGTTTGCACATATCGCATCGAATTTATTAGACTATTAAGAAAGAAATATCATGGTCATAATCTCATGTAGTATATCGTCAAAAGGACTGTGTTAGAAATTATGAGCATACGCGAAAGACAGAAGTAAACTGATGTTAATTAGTTGGTAGTGGAATAAAGGGAATACGTACTTAGTGGTAAAGGTTAGGGTGTAACATCAAAAAATACAATGAACAGTAATAAGGAATGAAAGACTTGAAGATAACAATCCTATGTAAGAGATAAGTCAACACCAGAAATCTTGAAAATCTCTATTCAAGCGAAATCAGAAAATGTTCTGAAGGACTAAAATTTAGTTCCTAATTGAAATAATGGTCGACAACATAGAAAATTATTTAATGATGAATATAAATTATGGAGAATTAATATGGGATCAAAAAGAACTAAAAATTCAATGATTAATATTTTTGTCATCGTATTTATGCAAGTGTTAAGTTTGTTATATTCTCTTATATCTAAAAAGAATCTTTTTAAGTGAGTTTACTTTATCTGTTTATGGAGTTATAGATCTATTTAGTTCTTTTTTTCATTCATTGATGCTGTTGGAACTTGGATTTGGAACTATACTTATTTATAATTTATTTAAACCAATTGCACTAAAAAATGATAAAGAAATCAGAAATCAACTAGCTATTTTTAAAACGATATATTTTTACTTGATTATGATAATCGTTTCAATATCAGTGATTTTTTGCTCCTTTCCTATATGATTTTTTAACATTACTTATCAAGATACGATTTTAGTTTACATAATATATTTTTCGAATGTATTATACATAATAATAAAATATTCAACATTAAGTAAAATATCGATACTAAACGCAAGTCAAGAAAAATATATAGAGAATATCGCTATAATAATAGTAGATGCAATTAATTTTGTGATTAAAGTTGTATCTGTAGTTATTTTTAGAGATATTTATTTATATATTTTTTCTCTATTAGTAATTCTTCATTTTCCTATTTTCTTGAGGTGCTTTGGATAAATAAGCATTATAATGTAAAAAAAAATTGTTGGTTACATTTAAAAAAATAAAAGAGAGTGGAACTTACATCAATGTAGAAATTATATTTACGCTACAGTGTATTCTTTTAGTGTTTTGTTGCGATGGATAATATTATTATTTCAGCAATGTTGTCTACAGATTCAGTAGCATATGTAACAAATTATAATGTTTTACTTGCTACTGGAACTCAATTTATTACAACTATTATGCTATCGTTGAGAGGGGTAATGGCAGACTATCATTACAATCAAAGTTCAAAAGAAGGTTTTTATGATGTGTTTAATATCGTTACCTCATTTAATTTTATTATAGTTTCATTGATGTCTGTAGGTTTTTATGTTTTAATGGATGATTTTATTGGTTTATGGCTAGGTCAAAGTTTTGTTATAAGTTGTGATATATTTGTTGCATTACTAATAATTCGAACTTTAGAATGTATATTCGAACCAATAAATAATGTTTTATTATTAATGGATATATTTTCAAAGAGAAACTCCCACTTATCATCTCTGCACTGACAAATTTATTTTTGACTATTATTTTAATAAAGAGCATTGGTTTAATAGGTGCTTATATTGCAACGATAATAGCACTATTTATAAAGTGGTACGGAAAATTCTATTATGTATTAGGCGGAATATTCAATGAGCATAAAGGTATGGTTTTATTTAGATATTGCTCTTATTTGTGCTTGATTTCTTTTGAAATGATTATTGTAAATCGTTTAGCAAAAGTGGTTGTTCCTAGTGTTGCTTCTTTATCTTTGTTTACTTGTAAACTCGTTTTTGTTGTAATTATAACTGTTTTAGTTAATGGAGGCATTATTTTAATGGATAAGAGCGTTAGAAATTATATGAAAAAATTTATTATTTAATAAAGAAAAATAATGATATAATAACTTCGAAGAAGGGATTATAAATTGATAGTATTAGATTTTTTCAATAATGGTAAACTCAAGTCGCTTATTATTAATAGATAAGAATGAAATCATAATGTTAAGTAGAGTTATTACAAGATACGAAAACTACTTTGACACTATAGGTACTTATATCGACCTAAATTCAATTCTGTTCACAACAATATTTTATTTGGAATTTTAATTTAGAAGAACCTAGCATATATCTAAAGTATGTTAAAAATGATTCAGGGCAACAACTTGAATATTATCTCAATTACTAATAATGTAATGGAAGTAATTAGCAGACATAAATTCAGTTTCACTTGTAGTCTCTTCTAATAAATTTAAACTTTAATATTCCGTGTGCAATATGTTGTGATTGATCTGAAAATTAATGTAACGATAAATGTCTTTCTACGGGAATTAATAGAGAAAAAAGTTGATATAAGTGAATCTGGATTAGTGTATATTGCATTCGCTCTAAAAGATATGAGTTGTGCAATGAAGATTTTTCCAGAGGATCTTCAATGTTAAAATATTAAACAAAAAATCATAAGGGTTTATTATTTTCTAATATTTTAGTGAAGCGAAAACAGTGAATATTATCCATTTTGAATTAAAACTATTATTATATAAATTAGGGTAAATTATGCGCGATGTAGAAAATTACCAGATATTTATGGTCATATAATCCGTAATGAAATTTTTACGGAAGATAGGAGGAATAAATGATAGATATATCTGTAGTGATTCCTATTTTCAGATCAGAAAAGTATATAGGAAAGTGTATTGAAAGTTTATTAGGTCAAAGTTATCAGAATTTCGAATTAATTTTGGTTGATGATGGAACTGATGATAATTCAATTAATGTAGCACAACTTATTAACCAAAGAGAATTTTTTGAATTATAAAATTATTAGACAAATGAACAGAGGACAAGCTTCAGCGAGGAATACCGGATTAAGAAAATGCATTAGGTGAATTTATTATATTTGTTGATTCCGACGATATAGTTCATAGAGATTTTTTAAAATATTAAAGAATAATCTAAAAGATTATTGTGATATGTCAATTTGCGCTTTTCGATTCATTAATAAACAAACCCCAGAATCCTTAACTATATCTAAATGTAGTATGGTTGAATTGAAAAAGAAAGAATTTCTTAGTTTGTTTTACATCGAAATAAACCTTTTTAGTTGTATCTATTTTATTTAGAAAGAGTTTTTGCTATCGAACAATTTGTGTTTTGATGAAAACGTTTAGATTTTCTGAAGACCAAATGTTTATATGGAAATGTATTTTTTGCATCAGATATATCTATATACGTCAGATGAGTTATATGGCTATTTTTAAGGCCAAATTCTATTATGACAGCAAGTAAGTTTTGAAGTCTCTAGATCTAGTAAAATGTATCGGGAATTTTGTGATGAATTAATTCGTGATAATTTAGAATATTCTAAGATTTGTAATTACATTTATCCGAGGTGGTGCTTAGGAGTTCTTTTTTAGTGCTACTAAAATTATGACTTGGCAAGATTTTAAGAAATTATACTGTCAATTGGAAGGTAGGAAGCTTTTTTTTGAATTAATAAAATTAAAGGACAAAAAGCTTTTGCCTTTCATTACTTATTTCGTTTTCGATGCGTTTATCATATTATATTTGTGGGAGGATTTAAATCATGAAAATTGTTAATATCTGTTTAGCTGGTTCTTTTAATTATGGATGGGGTTATCAAGATAATTTAATTAGTAAGTATCAACATAAGAATGGTAATGACGTTACATTGATCACTACTCGTTTTATTAATGATAAAAAGGGGATGGCTATTTGGAAGTACCTGCAGAAATAAAATTTGATAATGGAGTTAAAGTGATTCGACTTGAACATGGCTTAGGAAGACGCGCAACGAAATTGTTTCGGCATTATAGAGGATTATATAAAACATTAAAAATAGAAAACCTGATTTTTATTTTCATACATGGTTTACAGTTTTTTAGATATATTATACGTATGCAAATATTTACGCGAAAATTCAAATGTAAGTTGCTGTGTTGATAATCATGCAGATTACACTAATAGTGCAAAAACAAAAATTTTCTTATTTTATACATAAGACTCTATGGAGGTATTGTGCCATGCAGATTAATAAATATGCAAGCGTGTTCTACGGAGTTTTACCAATACGATGCGATTTTATTAAAGATATGTATGGCATTTCTGCAGATAAAATAGAATTATTAGCAATGGGAGCAGATGATGAACTGCTTGAAATTGGAAAGAAAAAATTCAGAAAATAAGGAGAATATTAAATATTACTGAGGGGGATTTTGTTATTATCACTGGAGGTAAGATCGATATTTTAAATCAGAAACAATTTCACTTATGAAAGCAGTTAATGAAATAGAAAATGAAAATATAAAGTTATTAGTATTTGGATCTATTGCTAAGGAGTTAGAAGAATCATTTAATGCGCAGTTATCTGAGAAGGTTAAGTACATTGGCTGGTTGGATCAAAAGAAATATACAATTATATATGTGCCTCTGATCTAGGCTTTTTCCAGGAAGACATTCTGTAATATGGGAACAAATTGTTGCATCTGGAATTCCTTGTGTTTTCGAAGATTGCCAAAAACTGATCATATTGATATAGGAGGAAATTGTTTGTTTTTAGAAGATGGAAGTGAACTTGAAATAAAAAAAACATTAAAGGATGTGCTGAGAAAAGATATTTATATAGAGTTAAAAAAAAGCGAAGCTTATCTCCGCATGAAGAAATGAATTTCTTTATTCACAAATTGCTCAAAAATCAATTAAAGATGTTCAAAAAAGTACAATCTAATAAATAATATTAGCTATTAATTTTAAGATATATGATTTATAATAGATTCATGAAAACATTAATTATTATTCCAACTTACAACGAACAGGCAAATATAAAAAATTTGATTGAAGATATCAAATCTTTTGGTTATGATTATTTAATCATTAATGACAATTCTACGGATAACACTGAGAATATTATTCGCAAGTATAACTACAACTTTTTAAATCTGCCTATCAATGTAGGAATAGCTGGAGTTACGCGCATTGGATTCAAATATGCGTATGAAAATGATTATGATTGTGCTATATGCATCGATGGTGATGGTCAACATCCACCAAAATATATACATCATTTAATTAGAGAAATTGATAAAGGGTATGATTATGTTGTAGGATCAAGATATATTTTTGAAAAAACCGTTTTCATTACGAATGTTAGGGAGTAGGATCATTTCTTTCTTTATTAAATTGAAGACAGGTGTACAAGTATCAGATCCAACAAGTGGTATGCGTGCATTAGGTAGAAATGTATTAAAAGATTTTTTTTCAAACAGTATGAATTTTTACGCTGAACCTGATACTTTATGCTATACGATACATCATGGATATAAAGTTAATGAAGTACAAGTTGTAATGAAAGAGCGAGATGGTGGCGAAAGTTATTTTAAAAATCCATTCAGGTCGATTAAATTTATGTTGGGTGTTCTTCTATCTATTATATTTGTTCAGTGGTGAGGAGATAAGATGGAAATAAAATTACAAATAGGATTATTTTTGGTTTCATTTATAACACTGTTAGTTGTATTGAATAGTGTAGTGAAGAATAAGATGAATATTCATTATTCTATGGTTTGGATTTTATGGGGAATTGGAATGATTATACTATCGCTTTTTCCTCAGAGTATTTTCTATATTACTAAAGTTTTAAGTATACAAATGCCAGTGAATACTGTGTTTTAGTTATGATATTTTTATTATATTGCTTGACTTTTTATGTTTTTTGAAATTATCTAAACAGGGTGAAGAAATAATCAATTTAAACTATGAGATTGCTTCATTAAAAAAGAAGGTAGACGATTTAATGGAACAAAATCATGACTAAAAAATGTTGATAATACCGGGGGATTTGTACCTTATAATGATACTGTTACTTTACTCCTTTATAAGAGACTTCTGAAATTTAGATTATCGTTTTGATGTTTTAGCATTAAGAGGTGATGCTGATGATGGGATTGCTGCTGAATTAGAAAAAGATGTTAATTTTAAAAAGTTTAATATCAGATATTTATGTGATTATGATGATTGTATTGCTATCAAACATCCAATAAGAATTTTAAAGAGTTTTTATTATATGCGTAAATATGTGAAAGAATCAATAAAAATGTACGAAAAAGAGCGATATGATATTGTATATACATCATCAATTCCTGGAATAACACATATTTGTGGACATGAGATAAAGAAGAGATACCCAAATGTAACATGGTATGCATCATTTAGTGATCCAATTAAGAATAGCCCTTATAAAAAAGATCCAGATTTAAAGAATAGAAGTATATTTTATCGTATCGCTTTTGCAATAGGTGCTTTTATTTATATGAATAATCGTTTTGAAGAAGTCGCAATAGAAAATGCAGATAGATTGTTTTTATTTGTAAAGAGCAGAGAGATTTTACTTTAGAACAATATGAAAATGGGGATAGATATTTATTTAAGTGTAAAATCGAGCCTTTAACTTATATTCCTGAATGGAAAATGTATAAAGACTTGATAACTGCACCACGAATAAATAACATACCAAAACAAGCAGTACATTTAGAAGACTATATGGTTTAAGGAAAATTGATAATTTTTGCTTGCTTTGAAAGAATTGAAGGAAGAAGATTTAAAATTAAGCGAAAAAATAGTATTTCATCAATATTCTGAAATTCAACTGTCAGATGTAAAGTTAATAAAAGAGTATAATTTAGAGGATGTTTTATTGTTCATTCAAAAGTTTCATATTCTGAGGCAATTGAAATCATGAAAAATGCAGATATTTTAGTGCTATTTGACACAATAATGGAAGATGAAAAATCCAACCATATCTTCCATCAAAGATTATTGAATATTTGCTATTAAACAAACCAATTCTTGGAATATGCGGTACTAACAGTCCAAGTTTTCGCATACTAAAAGAGAAAACTGAGAATTATGTAGGGTGCACTAAGTCAATAATAAAAGGAAACATATTAAAATTATTAGAGTATAAATAGAAAAAGTTCTTAAAATAGAAATGTGAAACTAAATACCAAGATATTGAGGAAAAGCATGTTTCATAACATGAAATTTCGTAGGATTTTTGAAAAATTGGGCAATAATCTTATAAGTTTGGTAAAAGCTTAAAAATTATTTAGTCTACAATATTAGTGTCAAATATAATATAACTATAAAAAGTGGATTCAACTCTTATACTAATCAAAACAAAGATGACGGTAAAAACAATGAAGGTATGAATCGTGAAATAATACCGGCATGTTATTGAAATTATAGAAAAGGGGCTGTGACAAATCAGGAAATAAGAAAAAAGCGATAAGCTCACAGCCATTTCTCTAAGTTTTCCACAATTTTAGATAAAACGAATGGAAAAGAAAGCATTCTGAAAACACCTTGACCCTTTCAAGGCTGTTTCTCAGTCTGCTTTTTCTTTCCTTTCCTGTCTTTTGTGGATAACTTGTTCCTTACTTCATCAACTTTGTTCTTTGTCGATGATAATGCCTCAAATTGTACCCCAGGATCACCAGCCCCAACTCTACTCGCACTCCGCTTTCTCCCCGCCTCCGAAGCAGACTATACCCGAAGTTTTTCTTGATGTCTCCAAACGCCCCTTCTGCCTCACTGCTCCGCTGCGCCATCCTTCTTTTTTCCTTCTTCCGTTTCCAGATAGGCATCGACTTCCTTCTGATATTTCTCCAGCTGCGGACTGATTCTCGCACTCCGTCCCTTCTTCGATGTCGTGCACCGGCTCCGCAGCGGACAATTCTCACAGTGCTGATTCCGATAATGAATCGTCGTTCTCGGTACTCCGGTCTTCATGTCCACTCTTATCTTCTCGATTTCAAAATCATACCCTTGCGGGCAGATCGGGGTTCCTTCCCCATTCCGTTTCATATGCATTAACTGAAACTGGTTCTTTTCCTTCACTTTCTTTTCTTCTTTGGTACCCCGGATATTTCAGGATTGCCTGAATCTGATGAAGCTGGGCATAGGCATAGTTCTCAAAGCTGCCGTATCCGGCATCCGTCACCACTCATTTTCGGATCGTCTCCGAATTGATTTCGGTATCCTTCCAGAAAGGGATTGCGGTCTTTGTATCATTGACATCCGGACTGATATAGAATAGGCAATATACCCGTTATTCACTCCGATCTGGACATTGTATCCTGGTTTAAACACATTCGTGTGATTGTAATAGTCATATTTCATATGCATCATTGTCGCATCCGGATCGGTCTTGGAGAAACTGTTTCGCTCTCCCAGTATATCTTTCTGCTAAGGCGTAACTGAACAGACTTTTTGGCAACGCTGCCCAATTCCTGTTTCAGCTTCGCCACAGGATGGATTCCCTGTCCTTTCCGGATCGCTCCGACTTCCTGCAGCCACGCATCCAGCCGTTCATCGATCTCCATCAAATACTTCAGTGTTGGTTCCTTCAGGATCGAATATCGCACTGCGATTCCCTGGACCTTAAAATAGCGATTCAACTGTCTTACGATTTCCATCGCTTTCTGCCAGTGACGCGGACGATACCGTTTGACCCAGGCACCCCAAAAGAACGTCATTTTATTCGCATTCGCCTCAAACTTCGTGCCATCGATCATCAGGATCGCAGCCTCCAGCGCTTTTGATCCTGGATGCACAGATAAACCTGATGACTGATTTCTTCCAGGGTTCCTTTCAGCTGATCATTGATAAAGCGCTGATAGGTTTTATAGGACGGTGTCTGTCCCTGAAGAAGCCACCGGCAGCGTAGATCGTAACGACTCATTTCTTCCAGCTGACGCAGGGACGCATAGCCATAGCGGGGCATAGGCAAACAGAAGAATCGTAGTAACGCGATCGGATCATAGGCATCCCGACGCTGACGATGGAAGTCGATCCACTTTCCGATATTGATCCTCCCGATGACTTCCTGAATCGTCTGAAACAGCGTCATGTCTCCACAATCCGATTGGGATATTGAAATTTCCAGTAGCATTTTTGTCTGGTACCCCTTATAGTTTCCTTTGTGGATTTAATACTTTTGCATAGTTTACGATACTAAAAAATGCGCTTTCTTTCTCGAAGTTACGCATTTTTTTATTTTTTCCTACCCCTTATCTGTCACAGCCTCTGAATCATTGATATTATTTTTTGCATAAATTAGATTCATAATTATGATGACCCTATATGATTTTAAAGCGCCTATATAGAATTAAAGTGCACAAGCTTTGTTCAATCTTATTTATTTTTCTAGATCCTGTAAGATTCTTTTTTCTTAACTTACACACTTAATTTTATACTCGATTAAGAATTAATCTCTTTGAATAAATCTCTTGTATATACTTTTATCCATTACATCATCCAAATCTTTATGCCATCTGTTAGCAATTATAATACTCGAATTTTCCTTGAAAACATTCAAATTTTTAATAACCATTGAACCTAAAAAGTTTCTTCTTTTTAATGTGGGTTCGTATACAATACATGTAATCCCTTTAGCTATGATTCGTTTCATAACACCTTGAATTGCACTTGCTCTAAAATTATCTGAATTTGCTTTCATAGTTAATCGATAAACTCCAACTGTTTTTGGCTTTTTCTCGAATATTTGGGCAGCAATATGATCTTTTCTTGTACGATTGATTCAACAATTGCTTTTATTAAGTTGTTAGGCACTGTATCATAGTTTGCCAGTAATTGTTTAGTATCTTTTGGAAGGCAATAACCTCCATAACCAAAAGAGGGATTATTATAATGTAAGCCAATTCTAGGTCTTGGCAGACTCCTTCTAGAATTTCTAGTATTTAATCCTTTTAGTTCTGCGTAGGTATCTAATTCATTAAAATATGATATTCTTAAGGCTAGATAAGTATTTGAAAATAACTTAATTGCTTCAGCTTCTGTGCTATTAGTGAACAAAATTGAGTATCTTTTCTTTAATGATGCTTCTTCTAATAAAGACGCAAAGATCTTTCCTTCTTTACTATGCGAACCTACAATAATTCGGGGAAGGATATAAATTGTCATAAAGAGCTTTACCTTCACGTAAGAATTCTGAGAAAAGAAAAGTTTCTCAATACCATATTTATTTTTCATATTTTCAGTGAAACCCACTGGAATAGTTGATTTTATAACAATTGTGCAACATGGATTGTATAAAAGTATCTTTTCTATTACACTTTCAACACTTGAGGTATCGAAGTAATCCAAATTTTCATCATAATTAGTAGGAGTAGCAATTATTACCATATCACTATCCATATATGCTTCTCTTTCGTTTAGTGTAGCTTTCAAATTTAGTCTTTTTTCCTTAAAAAAAATAATCTATTTCTTTATCAGCAATTGGAGATTCACGATTGTTGATCATATTTATTTTTCTTTAATGATATCCAAAGCTATAACTTCATGACGCTCTGCAAGCAATGTTGCTAAAGACAATCCAACATATCCTGTTCCTGCTATTGTAATTTTCACATTAAACATCCTTTTCTTTGTAAAATATTGAATTGATTCATAGTTATAAATTTTTATAATGAAGAACTTAACGTTATTAGTTTATGTTACAAAAGTTTATAGATATCTACCTATTATATTGTACAATACTTTGTTCAGTAATGTAATAAGAATTTCAGGTAAAGTATGACTAGCAAGTTCAATTAAATAATGTTTTAAGTTTATCTTATAAAAAGATAAATTCGGGTTTTCAACACTTGCAATTGAATAAAAGTTCTAAATACCGCAGAAATGCGGTGTTTTTTTTTGTCAAATCCCTCCCTTCATTTACGTTGTATATGTTGTATAATTATGGTGACTTATCCTTATATCTGATTTTATGGTGACGTAATGAAACTTTTTATAACAAATCGAGTAAAGATCCTATCTACTATGCTCAAGTCGGAACTGAAATGGCAAAAAGGTCACAACCAAAAATGTCAAACGGTTCGGGAAACACCCGAACTGCTGAAAATAACCGATGACCCGCTTTCCTATGTGAAGGAAGAAATTCGGAAAATGAATGAGGAATACCGTGTCGGCAAGGTAGAACACACCTTTTCAACGAATTATAATGAGCGAGTAGAACAGACCGATGATGAGGCTTTCCGCATCTACAGAATTGAACGTTGGGTACTTTTTTCCTGCAGTATTTGATGAGTGGACTTCAGCTCAAGGATTTCTTCAAGGAAAAGACCGCCGGAAGAAAGATGACCTTTGACTGTTACACCATTCACCGTTTCCTTTGTTTATTCGAGGATCATGGATCCGCTTTCTAAATATGCGATGCTCGACAAGCTGGATTCCTATTATGAAAAGCCGGACTTTAGTTATCAGCATATCCTGCGGTTTATGGATCTTTTGAAGAACATTATGATGATTATCTCGCATGGCTCTACAAACAGAGCGACACGATCGTAAAAAGGGATTCCTCCGTTCTTTATTATGACTGCACAAACTTCTACTTTGAATGTGAGCAAGCGGATGATGAGATTGTGGACGAGGTCACGGAGAGATCCTAACCGGATTGCGCCAATACGGTGTCAGCAAAAAAAAAATCGACCCAACCTATAGTAGAAATGGGATTATTCATGGACAGCAGAGGAATCCCCATCACCATGTGCCTGCATCCTGAAACGTCAGTGAACAGCTGACAGCAGTTCCTCTGGAAGAAGAAGTATTAAAAATAATTCCGGATTCAAAAATTTATCTATTGTGCCGATGCAGGACTTGGCTCCTATAACATCAGAAAGTTCAATAGTATGGGTGGCAGAGCGTTTATCGTCACCCAATCCATCAAGAAACTGAGTGACACACTGAAAAAAGCCGTTTTCAATGACTATGATTACAAACTTCTTTCAGATGATACGCCCATCACTATTGAAGAAAGGAAAAATTTTGACCGGCATCATCCTGATAATCTTGCCCTATAATGACTCCGCATATAAAGTCGTTTCCGCTGACAAGGTGCTCGATCTGGGACTCTACGAAGATGTAGTTCTGAAAAACGGACGGACGGTACAGAGAAAGGCAAAAGGAGTCTTAAAGCAACGCATTATCATCACTTTTTCCAGAAAAATGATGGAATATCAAAGGACTGTTAGGAATCGTCAGATAGAACGCGCAAAGAAACTACTGGCTCTGAAGGATCCGAAGGAAATCAAAAAGGTCCGAACGATGTCAAAGCGTTTTATGAAACGCGTATCGAAAAACAAAATCTGGCGAAAAAGTAATCGTGGAATACACTCTGGATGAAAGTAAAATTGCGGAAGAAGAAAAATATGACGGTTACTATGCGATTGCCACCAATCTTGCGGACCCCGCAAAAGACATCCTCGCAGTATCACAGAAAAGGTATCAGATTGAAGACTGTTTCAGGATCATAAAAACGAACTTTGACGGACGTCCCGTGAACCATAGACTGGCAGAACGGATCAGAGCACACTTCTTGATATGTTATACCGCACTGCTTGTATACAGACTTTTAGAAGCCCAACTTGATGACCAGAAAACACATGTCACGCCAGCGAATCTGGTGACCACACTAAAGAATATGACCGTCACCAACATCCATGATATTGACTTCATGGCGCTCTATAAAGGCAGCAAAACCCTGGATGCCTTGACACAACTGACTAGGATGCCATTAGACAGACGTCACTATAGGCCAAAGGACTTAAATGGAATGATAAAAAATTTTTAAGTTAGGAAAAATATACAACATTTTTTGGCCATAGGAAAGCCGGAATTCCTTTTTATTTTTCAAGGGATTCCGGCTTTGTTATGCATTTCAAGTGTTGAAAACGGATTATATTGTACAATACTTTGTTCAGTAATGTAATAAGAATTTCAGGTAAAGTATGACTAGCAAGTTCAATTAAATAATGTTTTAAGTTTATCTTATAAAAAGATAAATTCAAATCGAATACCCTGAGAATATTATTTGAGAGAAAACTAAATCAAGTTATTGAGGTTGAAGGGTGTCCTGAACATATGTATATGTTGGACCAGAATACCTCCTAAGCATGGCTTTTCAGAGTTTTATGGATATCTTATAGGTCAACTGAAAAGTTTGTTCCACTTAAGAAAGTAGAGAGAAAGAAAAGTGGAAAATTACTCATACAAATACGAACGACATGATGTTCCTAGATGTAGCGTGCCGACTGATAAGATCTGAGCGCTAATTTTTCGTCCATGTATCGCAGATTTCACAATGCGGATCTTCTAAGACAAGATCGATGATTTTAGTTGGAAGTGCTGAGAAATTAGCTCTCTCTCTGCTTTTCTTTATTTTGGATTGAGCTTCTTCCTTTGCTCTTCCTGCGAATCCAAGTGATTCTTGAATGTCTTTGATTTATTAAATAGAAGTCAGCTGCTTACTTCATAATCTTCTCACTCTTAGCCCCGAATCCTAGTTTATTCAAAAGGTTCAGTTGTTTAGAAGGCTAATCCGCTTGTAAATATAAAGCGATCAGTTCCTCTTCAATCGTCGCTAAAATTTTCTTTTGACTTCGATCATAAAACTGGCTGGAATCCAAGCTGCTAGCTTGAAAGTTATCTATGATTTGTTGCCATTCTTCCGCAGTTGTACCTTCATTATTCCTACCTCCTTCTCATCTTAATTATCATAGAGTTGGAGCTTTTTTATAGTTGGGTTGTATTTGACGCTTACGAAACTTTGCGCAGGTTTACCAACTGAGATTTTCTTCGTTTCTTAACTTCTAATTCTTGAGTTTTACCTTCATTATCAAAAAGGATTACGCTGAGGTCGGATTAGTCGTACCCGAGAATCGATATTTCTTTAAATGTCCACGAAGCTCATTGATAACCTCATTCTGTTCTTGAATGATTTTATCCTATTCCTCAATAGTTGTATCCCACTAGAATTTCATATATCTCTTCGATTTCGTGCTCGAGATCCTCAATCGTATTTCCTTGACATTGGGGATATTTTATACCCAGTTTACTTGACAAACCCATGCTACGAAGATTCTGTACGATGGTGAAAAACATTATGAGCTTTATACTAAAAAAACTATGAAACGATTTTTGATATCTAGTGAGCATGATATCAAGAGGATAGTGCAATTATTTTTTGAGTTGAGGTTATGTAAGGCCTATAGCGTGGCTTGTGATTCTGCGATTGTCTTAACATATGAATAATTAATTATATGGATTATTGTTTTTTTAATAATATAGGGCATAATACTAAGTGTTCATAAATGGGGGCTATGATTTGGTTAAGTATTCTATTATTGTGCCAGTTTATAATGTAAAAAATATTTAAATGAATGTATTAGATCAATTCTTGATCAAAAATATTTTGATTTAGAAATATTATTGATAGATGATGATTCAACAGATGGTAGTCGACAACTTTGCGAATGGTTTCAAAATGAATATGATTTCACTGTTGTTTAAAAACAAATCAAATAGAGGATTATCTTATACGCGTAATGTTGGGCTAAAGTCATGCAACTGGATGTTATATTTGGTTTATAGATTCTGATGATTATATAGAAGGATTTTCCTTTATTAAGCTAGATAATATTTTAACTAAAATGAATGATCCTGATATTTTATATTTTGACTTTAAAGAAATATACAGTGATCACACTAAAACAGTGACAATGCCTAAAGAAATTTCAAGACATATGTTTTATGGAGGAAATGTATGTAGATGCATTTATAAAACTAATTTTATAAATAGAATTAATCTTAAGTTTCCTTTAAACTTATATGGGGAAGATCTTTTTTTCAATACTGTAGCAGCAAATAAGGCGAAGAAAATAGAATATATAAGAATTCCGTTATATATGTATAGGAAAACGGTTGATGGCTCAATAATGGATAAACGATCTATGAAATTAATCAATGATGTTTTAATAGTTAGTCAGCGGCTAATTAAATATTTTAAAACAGAATCGGTCCTGAGTGAGTTAGATCTATTTGTATTGAACAGTTGTGTTGGTAGATTGTTTGATTTTCTTCTTTTTTGTATAATCGATTTTCCTAATAATGCTTTAAATTATCAAGAAGAAATTTTGAAAACATTGATAGCACAAATGTAAACTGGAGTAGATCGAACTACTTCCATGAAAGAAAAGTATTTTTTTAAAAATACATCAGATGCCTAATGAAGCATAAACTAGGTGTACGGCTATTAAAATTAAATTATATTAGAAAAGCAATAAAAAAAGATTAGATAAAAAAGAAGTAATGATGGGTTCTTACTCGGTTTAGGTAGGAATAGAATTTCCATACAAAGAAGCAGGTAAGATAAAGCGTTATATCTTGCCTGCCCTTTTTATTTTTGCCCAAACCCGAGTAAGAACCATGAATTGTATTACCATTTAAGTTTAATTTGAAGTATATAAATCTTAAAGTAAACTTTACTGTAAAAATATATGTAAATATATTAAATCGATAAATCACACTATCAAAGAATGGGTAAAAAATGGCTAAGAGAATAAGTTGAAAAAAGTATTCAATGCGTGAGATTTGCTATTATTTAAAAATCATATAAGACATTTTAAGGGGAAATGCACATATGACATTGAACTTATACTTAATCTGGCAACTTATGTATAGATGAATAAAAAGGGTGTCAAATAGAAACTATGTATCGATTGCATAAACATTTAGGTATAGATATCACTCATTATTTTATGTTAGGAATATCAACAATCTTGACTTTGTTTACGATTTAATTGCTCTTAAGGGGATGAAATTTAAATTCCATTTGAAATAGCGAATTAAAAACAAGCAAAAAATCTTATTTCGGTAACTTTCAATTGTCAAATTTATCTATTTTCTAACCAAAAACCATTGAATAATCAATGTATAATGAGTCGAGCACTCTTCCTTGTGTATCAATTATAACAATTTTAAGTCCGGGATCTTCTGAGGTTTCTTGTTTCCGTTTATGATGATATTATTATTTTCAAATTTTATACTTGTATTCTTAGATGTATACTCTTTTTACTATTTGGTTACCATCTTCAAAAAATAATATCTGATCATTCTGAGTTACCATAATAAAGTCTTTGTCTTTATTAATGATAAAATCAAAGTGAATACCAGCATTATTTAACATTTGATTTTCGTATTCTCCAATAAAAGAACGTCCATCGGTTCCATTATAGCTAATTGCAAATGTAAATCCTGATTCTTGAATATAATCAAAGTAATTGTAAATATCATCAACGCTCTGTAATAACTTCTCCATTGTATCATTATAGAGTTGATCTAAAGCTGTTTCGTATGATTCAATTTTCTTCGGCTTTGAAGTGCTTAAGTGATAATCTTGTTCTAAGACTTCAATCAACTTATTCATGAGTTTTGTAGAACCGCGGATATTAGTATGCCAGATATCACCGTCCTGATCAAAATGAAAGTTCATTTCTTCATAGAGATCGTTAAAATCGATGAATTGAATTCCTTTGCTTTGAGCATATTGCTTAATATATTGAAGCATATTGTATTCTTGCTGGGTGACATAGAACGGAGTTTTGACTAATAAGAGCGGTAAATTTTTTTTTTCTTGCATAGTTCAATAATTTTATCAAGATACTGCAGACTGGTTTTCATCGGGTTTTACTGTTTCTGTTTGATGATAGGTATCTCGTTCTATTTTTTATCAGATTCAGGATAGCCCATAGTCCAACCGAAAAAAGGATTAAAGTGCTTTTCAAAAGGAAATTTAAAATCATCCAGTGTCATTTCATTCCATCGTGAGTGATAGAGTCTCAAATCTAACAAATAATCCAATTTCAGTGATTTATCGCTTATTTCTTTCAGAGATTGAGCTCGATAGATTTCATTTCGCAAACCTTCAGAGTTCTTTTTATAAATACCATCTGTCTGGCAGGCTTTAGAGCTCTCAGAAGCCCGAAGACATCGAGGACGATAACTTGAGGTGTTTGTGTTTTTAGCGCTTGTTTGAGGTAGTAATAGGTCTGTGAAAAGGGTTGACACTCGCCTGCGAAAACATAACTGTAAGCTCCTGTTTTTTCCAGAGAATTGCTGGATTGAAGGCATAGTAAGAATGACTGGAGCCAAGGAAAAGAACATCTAACGAATTCTTTTCGAGCGCGTAGAAACCTTCTGTTTTGTTCGTCATATCATCCGGCGCTTCATAGTATTCCGGACGCAAAACAATTGAAAAAAAGTAAGTCGTCAGCAGACAAGCTGTGATCACTAATAATATACATTTAAATATAAACTGTATTGTTTTCTTCATTGTCATTACCTTCTTTAATTAAAACTGGATGTAAATAAATTGATTCGCATCATATCCTGTTCCATACACGCCAAGAATAAGGAAACTGGAGAATAAGAGAATATAAATTAAGAAACGAAATACAAAATTTCTTTTTCTAAACCATTTGATCATATCGAAATGATTTCGCAGGAGATCTAAAATTACAATAATCAATATGAAGAACAAAGCGATGGAGAGTTCTTTTGAAGAGATTTTAAGTAAATCTATGTTGAGCTTAAAGGAAGGGGAAAAATAACGCTTTCTGTAATATTGCCAGTGCTTGTTTAACATCTGTTATTTTAAAGAATACCCATGAGATAGTAATTAAAACAAAGTTAAGTATAATCTTTAAAAACCGAATTATTGAATTCGAAGCTTTCTTCGATAAATGTATGATTTGTTCAAATATTTGTAAAAGGGCATGGAAGAGTCCCCAGAGAACAAACGACCAAGAGGCGCCATGCCATAAACCGCTAATCAGGAAGACAACAATCAAATTCCTGTATTTCTTTGCCGTCCCTTTGCGATTCCCACCTAAGGGAATATAAATATAATCCCGCAGCCATGGACTAAGGGAAATATGCCAGCGCCGCCAGAACTCAGAGATACTCTCGGCAAGATAAGGTGTTTTGAAGTTTTCTCCAATCTTAAATCCAAAACATTTCGAGATACCAATTGCCATATTGGAATAGGCATCAAAGTCTAAATATATTTGAAAAGAATATAAGATCATGGCAATCCATAGTAAACCTCCTGAGGCTTCTTGCCATTGGAAGTAGATAGAATCAACTAATATTAATAAATTATCAGCGATCACTACCTTTTCAAAACAACCCAAGGCTGTACGGATCAACCCTGATTCAATTCGGGATGTTTTCCAGGGACGCTGCCTTTTTAACTGTGTAAAAAAGGATTTTGGTCGATTAATCGGCCCCGCTGTAAAAACTGGAAAAAAGGAAAGATAAAGCCAGCAATTTAGATAACTGATTTCTGCGTCCATCCTTTTTAGCAACTTCAATACAATAGCTGATTGCTTTAAAGGTATAAAAGGAGATGCCAACAGGCGCTAGCCAGGAAAAAATGAAAGAAAGGAAATATAAGTTTATAATATTTGAAAATAACTAATCCTGCTGCTAACACCACAATAGCAATTAATAATTCGGAGTTTTGCTTTTTTCTTTTTGTTTTACTTAGGCGCAGTCCAAGAATATAGACAACAAGACTTACTACAAATAAATAGATCACGCTCAATAGCCCGAATGAACTGACATAAAATAAATTAATCAGAGTGAGCCAATAGTTTTGAATCCGTTTAGGTATTATATAGTAAATAACTAAACTGATTATTAAGAAAGCTGCAAAATTTAATGAGGTAGGCTGCATGGTTGTTCTCCTTATCTTTAATGGAATAATCTATAGAATTGCGAGTACAACTGAGGATTAGTGAGCGCAATATTGTCTGAGTCCGGAAGAAAGAATAAAGATAAATTATATAAAATACCAATCAGGCATAGAAATAAAACTGTATATATGAATATTTTTCTTACTTCTTTATCTTTCATTTGAATATAAAGAGAAAAGAGAATAAGCGTGGTTCCTATAAAGATAAAAATTGCAAAATCGGAAATGTAACGTTGTAATAACCCTGCACATTGAATGTCAATAAACATAATAAGAATACCGAGGATTAGAAAAGTAAGATAGCTAATTAAAGTTTTATGTTTTTTTATTCGTTTCAAATATGGCAATAAAATTGAGAAATAAAGGATAGGATTACAGGATAAGAGTCCCCCAGTCATTGATTCTCGAGTAAGTTCCCTATATAATTTGTATTAAATTCAACGTACTGAAGATACGGAAATACAGCTTGTATATTTGGAAACTGAAATAAATAAGTGAAAATTCTATAAAGAATCGATCAAAAACAAATCCTCTCCGAGTCATATCGTTGGTCGTTAAATTATAGCTTGATCCAAAATCAAAAGGAGAATCAAAGCGTGTCCAGTTATAGAACATTAAACCTGCAGCGATGATGACATAGGGGAGTAAGGCAACTATAAGATATTTTTGGTTTTGTTTTCTCTTAGATTTTTTAATTCGGGCAGGAAGAAGAGGAATGCTAAGAAAGAACCGAGAATCAGTTGCGGTCTGCAGGCGGCAACGAAGGCCATACAACAAGATCCTATAAACAAAGTTTTGCAATTAAGCGACTGATCAGTTTGCCTGGATTTCAGCCACAAAAATAGTCCCCAGATCGTAAGCGCCAATCCCATCATAATGGGTACTGAATAAATATCAGGACGTCTGGCTATGAAAAAAGCTCCGCTGCCCAATATCGTGGCTGAACTTAGTAATAGACTTAAACCGAGTGGTATTTTTCTTTGATAATATCGAATAACAATTTCTTCAAAAAACAAGAAAACTCCTAGAATGAAGAAAGTTTCAGAGATCATAATTGGAATGGGATTAGGAAGATGAGTTCCTGTAATTAAAAAATAGGGGAAGATAGAAGACTAGTTCCGGACCAATTCCAAAATATACAAAAAATACTTACCTTTATAATAAGCAAAATCCCAGAAATAATAGACATCTTCCTGGATTCGGAGCGAACTATCATAGGGATTTGATAGTTGTTTTAATTCTTCTGAAGGATCAACGAGTAAAGATGTCTGTCCCTTAGCTAATGCTTCAGCTAAATAATGATATTCTTGAGGATGAGGATAGGCAGTATCTTTCCCAGAAGAAGGGATTAGAGAAAAGCACAAGAACAAATAACAGGATATGACATGAAGCAGTAATAATAATCATAGTCTTCCGCTTTGCTGAATTTCCTTTAAAAAGAGAGTAAAGAAGCTGCGATACTGATATAATCGATAAATAAGGATGAAGAGGATGAACAACGTTAAAATTCTTAATGTTTGTATTTTCAAGGGAACTCGAACATTTATTTCAGAAGCGATTATAGTAAATTTGGCGTTATCTGGATTATGGAAAGAAATACGTAGACTTTTTACATCACCATAGGGGTGTATTCTAATGATGTGAGTTTCTTCCAGAGATTCAATATAAGTTTGATTCCCTTTATAACTCATTAGGGAATGACCTTCATCGCTATAATTGATTTTTTAAAACGAGCGCAGTTGGGCAGCCATTTCCTTCACAGTGCAGATTGATTTTTATATTCTGGACATTTTGATTTAAATAATTATATTGTATTGTTTGTAAATTTTGATCTGGGAATACTAATTTATCGGACATAGAATTTCCGTCGATAGAAATTTGATAGCCAGGTCTACTTTGAGGAAATGTAAGTGATTCCCAAGTGCGCCAGTTAAAAATGAAAACTTCAATGGCCATGACTACAAGTAAAAAATGAAATAAGGATAGAATTTCTTTTTCTTCATTTTCCTCTCCCTGTAAAAATAAATCCCTGATATAGTTCTTAAAAAATAATACACAATTTATTCAAGAAATTCTATAGTTAGTGTAAAGTTGTAAAAGAAATGTAAGTATGAAGTATGTAGAAAGCCTAGTTTGATTCTGATATACTATTAGCTAAAAGGAGTCCTGAAACATGTTAAAAGAAATAAGTTTAACGCTTTTCATAATCAAGAATTAATTAGTTTACTTCTAATTGAAGGTGTTATCCTGATTGTTTCTTTTATGATATATAAGAGTTTAAAGAAAAAAATGAAATAATAAAGCCTCAGTCAAAAGAAACATCCACTGGAAAGGCAGTCTGGAATGCTTTCGATAGTTTAATATGCGGGACAATAACGTTAATGTTCCTGGTTGTTGCATTTTGGCAATTGGGGGACACTGAATTGCCGCAAACGCGTTGGCAGCCAACCCAGTCGAATGAATCTTTTGTTTTACAGATTGCGGATGGTAGCAGTGCCTTTGATCGAATTTATCTGCTTTCTGGTGAGGGGGATAATAATGCGTTAGAAAACGGTTATCAAATAGGTTTAAGAAATGTCTTAATCGAAGGGTCCAATGATTTAGTAGATTGGGATAATATTTCGCAAATTGATAACAGCAGCTATCTTCAGTGGAAAATTATCGATGGACAATGGAATTATCGCTATCTTCGTATCACGGCTGGAGAAAAGAATAATGTTATTAATGAAATTGGATTGAAGCGAGCGGGATTTAATGATTTTTTACCATTGACTGTTTATTCGAGTAATCCTGAAGGCACTTACGATCCGCAGTTGGTTATTGACGAGCAGTCTAAGCTGAAGATCGATCCGTTGTATCTGAATGAAACTTATTTTGACGAGATCTATCATGTCCGCAACGCTCAGGAAATTGCTGAAGGTCAGGTTATGTATGCTTTCGTCCATCCGCTTTGGGAACTCAAGTTATTGCATTTTTTATAAAATTATTAGGTAATAATCCTTTGCGTGGCGATTTGGCGGGGTTCTTTTCAGCGCTGCGATGATCCCTCTGTTGTATGATCTTTGCCGCAGATTATTTAATAAGACTTTTTACGCAGCTCTGGGAGCTGTTTTCCTGGCCTGTGATTTTATGCATTTAACAACGGCGAGAATCGCTACGTTGGAACCTTTTTCTGTTTTCTTTATTTTACTGATGACTTATTTCATGATTCGTTATTGCTTGATGAACTTTTATGTGGATGATTTTAAGAAATCATTAGGTTTATTAGCCGTAGCTGGAATCAGCATGGGAATTGGCGTTTCCGTAAAATGGACAGGTGTTTATGCCGGGATGGGATTGGCCGTATTATTTTTCAGCAGCTTAATCAGCCGTTATGTTGAATACAGACTGGTGAAACGATCGAAAAAAGAACCAACCGCATTGGAAAAACATAAAATTGAAGTTTTCCCCTAAATACTGTTGGATTACCCTTCTTTGGTGCTGCCTGTGGTTTGTTTTGATTCCTTTGATTATCTATGCCTTATCTTATTTGCCGTGTATAATCAATCGCGGCGAGGGATGGAGTCTGGCCGGAGTTTTCAAGCAGACTATGGGGATGTATAACTATCATGCGAATCTTGACGCAACCCATCCTTTTCAATCGGTATGGTGGCAATGGATACTGGATGCCCGTCCAATTTGGTATTACCATCATATCAGTGAGAATCTTGTTTACACCATCTCAGCATTTGGCAATCCACTGATTTGGTGGTCTGGGTTTTTGCGATTCTTTTCTGTGCCTATGAATTTATCAGAAATAAAACAAAAACAGCGGGAATGATTTTAGTCTGTTATTTTGCTCAGCTCATTCCTTGGATGTTAGTCACTCGCTGTGTTTTTATTTATCACTATTATCCTTCAGTTCCATTTTTAATCGTCGCGCTTGTTTATGGATTGAAATGCTTGGTTGATAAGGATGCTCGTTACGAAAAGCGGATCAAAATTTTTGCCCTTGCTTGTATTTTGCTTTTGTTTTATTTTTACCTGCGACAGCTGGCTTTGGTACAACTCAAGCTTATATTGATGGATTTATGCGATGGTTTCCAAGCTGGTACTTTGGATAAAAGGAGGGCAAAAGATGAAGCGAAAAGCAACAACTGTTTTTTGTTCTATTCTGTCTTGTTATTGCCGTGTTATCTTTAGCTCCTTATTGGACTCATGGAGTTAATCTGGAGCATGACACATGTTTTCACTTAAGTCGGATTGAAGGTTTGGCGCAAAGTTTTAAAGACGGAATTTACATGCCGCGAATTTATCCCTATAAGAATAATAATTTTGGATATGCCAGTCCGTTGTTCTACTGTGATTTTTTTTTCTTAATCATACCTGCCTTGCTCTATAATGCGGGCTTAAGCGGCGCGCAGCTATCAATTCTTACTTTTGCTTTGCAGCTTTTTTTCGGCTTGGTATATGGGAAAACTAACAATGAAGCTTTAGCCGGCAGCAGCCCGCAATGTATTTGGCTGCATTTCTTTATGTTTTTTCACTCTATCGATTCACTGATATTTATGTTCGCGGAGCTTTAGGGGAAGTGCTGGCTTTTATCTTTATGCCTGTGGCTTTAATTGGAATCTATGAAGTCCTTTGGGGTGATGAAAAAAGTGGTCTTGGTTAATGACGGGCTATTCAGGATTACTTCTTTCCCACACGCTATCCTTTTATCTGATGGTTCTAATTTTGCTTATTTTCATCCTTATTCGCTGGCATGTGTTAAATCAGCAGAGACAGAGGGGAACAGCGATCATCAAAGCAGCTTTATGGGCAATCGGCTTATGTTCCTTTTATCTCTGGCCGATGCTGGAACAAATGACAAGTCAAGAGCTATATTTACATTATTATGCAGGAAGTTCTGATTTGGCGTCAACCGCATTAAATGCATGGCAATATACTGAAATGACGATGAATTTTTCCGTTTCTAACATTAATTATGATCCAGGACAGGCAATGTCGACCAATCTGGGCGTTTTGATACCTATATTACCGTTGCTCGGCGTATTTCTCTTTAATCAAGAAAAAACAAAAGAGAGTAATTTTCTTTATTTGATTTGCGGCTTAGGTTATCTTTGTTACTTCTTATGCAGCCGATTATTTCCTGGGAATACTTTGCGTGGATGCGAATTATTCAGTTTCCGTGGCGACTGATGAGTCTTGCGGATTTATTTCTATGTCCTGCTGCAGCGATTATTTCCGTAAGATTTTTTTAGAAGATCGGGCATCATAGTTGTTCCGTTTTTAATTGTTTGTGGAATAATGGTGGGACTTATACGGATTATGCCCGTTGCTGAAAGACCAATTATTTTTGGGACAGACATGCCGTATGAAGTTTTGATAGATGGAACTTTATTGGATCCATACTATGGCGATTCTTTTTATGTCCGACCTGAAATCGCCGGCGCAGATTATTTGCCAGTAGCTCAAACCGATTATCGTACAGCATCCCGTTGTGTGACTGTTGAAAATAAAGAAATTGCCTGCGGCATTGAAAAACAAGGAAAAAAACAAGTTTTGAAATTACCAAGATGGGAACCAATACATGGCTGCAAATACCGGTAACTTATTACAAGGGGTATACTGCTGCGGCGGTGGATACGAATGGTAAACAATTCAAACTTCCTGTAATAAAGAATAAAGAAAGCGGATTGATTGAAGTGAATAATAAGAATGTTACATCGGGAATAATTACTATAACTTATTCAGGGACCTGGATCCAAAAAGCATCTGCGCTGCTTACTTTCTTAACCTGTTGTTTATGGACCTGCACTCAACTTATCTATGGAAAAAGGATAGATCGATATAAAAATGGGGAATACTATTTTTAGAGGTGAATGAAATGAATTCTATGGATAACGAAATTGTTAAAGATTTAAAATGAATTATTAAGAGGTTGTCATATGGGCGCATCGACGTTCAAGGAGTATTTAGTCGAAGCGCAATCAGAAAAGTTAAGAGAAACATTAAAGCATTCGTTAGATATTTTCCAGAAACATGAAACTGAATTGACAAGCAGAATTAATTCCTATGGTGAGGATGCCGCGGATTCTACGGGGATCATGGCTGTCTTATCTGAAATGACTGAGAAGATTAAAACGATGATGGCAGATAGTGACGAAGAAATTTTGAATCAATCGATAAAAGCGATGGATATGGGATTAAAAGCATGTCATGATTTTATTGATAAACATAAACAGGTGCCTGAAGAATTGTTATTTGTCATTCATGATCTTGAAGCGGATTACAAAAGGTTTACCGGGATTTGACTGAATTAAAGTTGAATAATTATTAAGGCTTGATTGCTTAACGCATTCAAGTTTTTTATTCAGAAGGAATCGTTAATTTTATAGGCTGGTTGAAGAAGAAAATGAAGCTTTACGAATCAAAATATGATAAACTAGATGAGGTTAAAGAGTTAAGGAGTTTAATATGTTAGAAAAAAATAAAAGAAAAATTTTTAAATAAAAGCTTTTTTATCATTTGCTTTTTATCGGCGCGTTCAATACGATTTTATCTCAGATATTATATATGATTTTCGTTAGTTTCAGTATCGCAGTATCGACTTCAAGTTTACTTGGTGATGTTGTTCCTATGTTTTTTTCTTATTTTTAAACATGCATTTTACTTATCATGAAAACCGAATTGGAAAAGCTTTATTTCATTTCCAATCAGTTATCTTCCGGGAATTATCATTAATATGGTAATGACTGTAATCTTCGTTAACTGGATCGGCGTGGACAAACTTTTCGCCAAAGCTTTCGCCTTGCCGCTGACAATTCCAATTAATTACTTGACAATGTCCTTAATCGTAAAATTAACGTCGAATAAAGATAAAAAATAAGGTGAGTACGGCCGGTTCCAGTGTTTTCTGGGCCGGCTTTTATAGAAAGTCAGTTTGATCTATGATATGATTTACAAGGTGATTAGGTTATGATTAAAATATTATTAGCTGTAGGTGTTGTTTTATTTTGCAGCGCTGGTTATGGATTGTTCGCTGAGAAATTATTAAAATTAAAGCCGACGGGCTTTACCGCTCCTTTGGGCTTTGTTTTATTATTATGTACGCTGCAGTTATGCTACTATCCTGTACAGTTCTTTAATGGATCTGTATCTTGGATTTATGCTAGCAGTTATCTAATATTCGGCTGTTTACTACTATACTCTTTATTTCATATTAAGGAATTATTTAAACGTTACTGGCAATGGAATACCCTTTGGATTATAGCTTCATTTCTTGCTTTCATCGCTGTATTTTACCAGTTATTTATCGATATTGGTTTCTCAGATTCACCAATGTATTTGAATTACATTGCTCAGAATATTGATAATCAACATTTAAATTTATTCAATTTGTATTCTGGAAAGGTGGGCGCTGAGTGGGATGCGCTGTACTTGTTCCAAGGATATTATCATTTCGGCACTTTTTTATGCCATGTTATTAATGTTCCGTCAGTTTTATTAGGAATTGAGGTAAAATTGATAATATTGTAATCTCTACGTGGGGATTAGGCATGATCTATTCGTTGATTTCTTCCATGTTAATAGTTAATTTTGCTGAAGGGTTAAAAATTAAACAAAAAAGTGTTAAGTATGTGCTTATTGCATTTACATTATTTTTCAGTAATTTCTACTATTGGCGTGTTGCCTTTGCGTTTTATGGGAATACATACCGTACTCTGCTAGCTGCTTATTTAATCTATACAGCGTATTGTTGGCTGCGTGATAAAGAAGATTCGTTAAAGTATGTCATGATGTTCATCGTCGGTGCGGGTTTAGCTTGTTCCTCATCTTACTTGTTTATTTCTTTGCGATTTTATTTAGTTTGGCTGCTTATCTTTTTGTTAGTAAAAAAGAGAATGCCTTTGTTGATATGTCAATCATCGTTTTACCTATGGCAATCTATGCGGTTGCGATGTTTAGTCGGAATAAGGAAATTCCCTGGATTGCGCCCGCGCTAGCTCTAATTTTTATAGCTTATTATAGTTTGCGATTTCACAAAGTGGATGAAGAAAATTATTGATATAATTGAAAATTCTTTTTCAGACATGGTAAATCTATTTTCTTTATTCTTATTCCTGTTCTTATGATGATGTTTGCGGCTTATGTTAATTTCTTTTAAACCTGATTATTTATATGATTATGCCTATTATTTTAATAATCATCAAGATTATGACATGGTCAAAGACTATTATTTCATTTATTCCCATATTTTCGATAATATTCTTAACATTATACGATGGATCGGCGTTATCTTGATTCTTTTGAAAGCTCAATCAGAAGAACAAAACTATATAAAATCTTTATTTGTTATGATGTTGATTTTATTTTTAAATCCATTAGCGACGACCGCGGTGGCCTATTTGATTGCTTCTAATGTATTTTACCGTACTGTAGAAGTTTTGTTTAATCCATTTACAGAGATGTTGATTTTATTAGCTGTTATTCAATGGCCGATCAGCGAGAATGGATAAAACGGATGTTATTAGTAATTCTTTTGCGGCGAGATTGTTGTCGGACATGTTGCTTTTATTTGGATTCTGATTGGGGATTATACACCTTTCATGTAAATGGAGGAAAAACAGTGAACCGATTTATAAAATCAGTGATGAGGAAATTGAGGCGATACATGTTCTTGAGGGGTTAATTGAGCGTGACCAAAATCGATTTAACGATGAGCATCAACCGACAATTATTTCTCATGCGGAAGGGTAAGAACTTTTCTTCCTAATGTATATCAGATATTTACTGCACGGGATTATTATTATATTTGGAATCGCGTCGATTGGATTTTCTATGATTTAGCTCGCAGACATTATGATTGGGAAGCCCCAGCAACAGAAGATTATGCTCGTTCCTGTGGTTATTTGGATTATTATGACGTTGATTATCTTATTATTCAGTATTGGGAAAATCCAGAATTTGACGAGGCAACAGATGCTTGTGCGATAACAGAAATAACACATCGAAGTTTAAGATTAAAAAGTCTAGAGAAAATTAGGTGAATTTGTAATATAATTATAGAAAATAAGGTGATAATTATGGAAAAAATTGCTGTCTTAATCCCATGCTATAATGAAGAATTGACAGTTGAAAAGTCGTAACAGATTTCAAAAGAGAACTTCCTGCTGCAGATATTTATGTTTATGACAATAACTCTAAGGATAAAACTGCGGATTTGGCATCAACTGCAGGGGCGATAGTTAGAAAAGAAACTGCACAGGGGAAGGGCAATGTAGTACGCACAATGTTTAAAGATATTGATGCAGATGTTTATATTCTCGTTGATGGAGACGATACGTATCCTGCAGACGAGGTACACAAATTGATTCAACCTGTTCTAGAAGGTAATGCAGATATGGTCATCGGGGATCGACTTTCTAATGGTACATACTTTGAAGAGAATAAAAGAGGATTTCATGGTTTCGGGAATAACCTAGTTAAAAATTTAATTAACTTCTTATTCAAAAGCAATATTAATGATATTATGACGGGATATCGCGTCTATAGCCGTAGATTTGTAAAAAATATGCCAGTTATGAGTTCGGGATTTCAAATTGAAACCGAAATGACGATATTTTCTCTTGTATATCGAATGAAACTTGTCGAAATTCCGATTACATATCGTGACAGACCGGCAGGAAGTGAATCCAAACTTAATACATTTTCGGATGGTTTTAAAGTCTTGGTAAAATTATTTGATCTCTTTAAAAATTATCGGCCTATGTTGTTTTTTTTAGTTGTTTTTCAATTTTATTTATTATTCTAGGCCTGGTTGCTGGAATTCCGGTTATTACAGAATTCATTAAGACTGCTTTTATAACTAAAATTCCAAGTGCTGTACTCGCTGCTTTGTTTATTATAGCTTTTTTGCTTTTTTATGGTTGGAATCATCTTAGATGCTATAAAAAATCAAATGTGTATCTTATTTGAATGTCAGTTGAACCAATTTGAATATCAAGAAAGATGTAAAGTGGGGTAAATATGAAAAAGTTATTAGTTCTTGCAATCAGTATATTAGTGCTCACAGCGTTTGGCAGCTTTGCATTTATTCTATTTAACAACATATATAAAGATGAAGGGAATTTTGATGATCGTAGAGATAATGCTCCTGTTGTTAATGTTGATGAAACAGAGCAAGTGTTAAAAAATCACTTCTGATGTTGGAGAATTAGTTGAAGATTGAATCATACATATCGAGTTATGGCGCATGCTTTAGGTGGAATTGATAATTATGATTACGAATTCTTTTAGAAGCATTTTATCAGAATTATAATGAAGGTACACGATTATTTGAAATAGATCTTGACACAACATCTGATGGGGATATATGTTTAATTCATACTTGGGAAGATTTTCGTAATAAATTAACGGATATTGGCGGAGATTGGGCCGATGTCTACGGAAGAGTTTAAGAAAGCGAAGATTCATGGAAAATACAAGACGGTAATGTTTAAAGATCTTCTTGAGCTCATGAACGAAATTCCGGATTTTTTATATTATCATAGATTCTAAGACCTTTGATATCGAAGGCTCAGAAGTCATGTATAATAAAATGATAGAGAAGTAGATTCTGTTAACCCAGAATTAATAAATAGAATTATACCACAAGCCTATACTCCAGATATGTATGTTTTCTTAGATGAGAATTATGACTTTAACAAAATCATATTCACTCTTTACCATTATTATGTTGATTCTGATGGACAAAAAAATTTATCAATTTGTTAAGGAACATAAAGTGCCGGTAGTTGTTATGCATATGGATAATGAATGGGCTACAAAAGTAATTACTGATATTTATGCTTATGCTGAAATGCAGGATTATGAAGATCAGTTTACAATCTATATTCATACAGTTAACCAGATAGATAAAGCTTTGAAAATTATTAATGATAATCATTTTTTTGGTGTTTATTCAGATTTTATTACAGAAGAGGCGCTGCAACAGACTATCCTTCATGAAAAAGATTTGAATTAGAATAAAATGAGGCTGTGACAGATAAGGGATAGGAAAAATAAAAAAATGCGTAACTTCGAGAGAAGAAAGCGCATTTTTTAGTATCATTAAACTATGCAAAAGTGTTAAATCCACAAGGAAATTATAAGGGATACCAGACAAAAATGCTACTGAAATTTCAATATCCCAATCGGATTGTGGAGACATGACGCTGTTTCAGACGATTCAGGAAGTCATCGGGAGGATCAATATCGGAAAGTGGATCGACTTCCATCGTCAGCGTCGGGATGCCTATGATCCGATCGCGTTACTTTACGATTCTTCTGTTTGCCTATGCCCGCTATGGCTATGCGTCCCTGCGTCAGCTGGAAGAAATGAGTCGTTACGATCTACGCTGCCGGTGGCTTCTTCAGGGACAGACACCGTCCTATAAAACCTATCAGCGCTTTATCAATGATCAGCTGAAAGGAACCCTGGAAGAAATCAGTCATCAGGTTTATCTGTGCATCCAGGATCAAAAAGCGCTGGAGGCTGCGATCCTGATGATCGATGGCACGAAGTTTGAGGCGAATGCGAATAAAATGACGTTCTTTTTGGGGTGCCTGGGTCAAACGGTATCGTCCGCGTCACTGGCAGAAAGCGATGGAAATCGTAAGACAGTTGAATCGCTATTTTAAGGTCCAGGGAATCGCAGTGCGATATTCGATCCTGAAGGAACCAACACTGAAGTATTTGATGGAGATCGATGAACGGCTGGATGCGTGGCTGCAGGAAGTCGGAGCGATCCGGAAAGGACGGGGAATCCATCCTGTGGCGAAGCTGAAACGAGAATTGGGCAGCGTTGCCAAAAAGTCTGTTCAGTTACGCCTTAGCGAAAGATATACTGGGAGAGCGAAACAGTTTCTCCAAGACTGATCCGGATGCGACAATGATGCATATGAAATATGACTATTACAATCACACGAACGTGTTTAAACCAGGATACAATGTCCAGATCGGAGTGAATAACGGGTATATTGCCTATTCCTATATCAGTCCGGATGTCAATGATACAAAGACCGCAATCCCCTTTCTGGAAGGATACCGAAATCAATTCGGAGACGATCCGAAAATGGTGGTGACGGATGCCGGATACGGCAGCTTTGAGAACTATGCCTATGCCCAGCTTCATCAGATTCAGGCAATCCTGAAATATCCGGGGTACCAAAAGAAGAAAGAGAAAGTGAAGGAAAAGAACCAGTTTCAGTTAATGCATATGAAACGGAATGGGAAGGAACCCCTGATCTGCCCGCAAGGGTATGATTTTGAAATCGAGAAGATAAGAGTGGACATGAAGACCGGAGTACCGAGAACGACGATTCATTATCGGAATCAGCACTGTGAGAATTGTCCGCTGCGGAGCCGGTGCACGACATCGAAGAAGGGACGCAGTGCGAGAATCAGTCCGCAGCTGGAGAAATATCAGAAGGAAGTCGATGCCTATCTGGAAACGGAAGAAGGAAAAAGAAGGATGGCGCAGCGGAGCAGTGAGGCAGAAGGGGCGTTTGGAGACATCAAGAAAAACTTCGGGTATAGTCTGCTTCGCAGGCGGGGAGAAAGCGGAGTGAGTAGAGTTGGGGCTGGTGATCCTGGGGTACAATTTGAGGCATTATCATCGACAAAGAACAAAGTTGATGAAGTAAGGGAACAAAGTTATCCACAAAAGACAGGAAAGGAAAGAAAAGCAGACTGAGAAACAGCCTTGAAAGGGTCAAGGTGTTTTCAGAATGCTTTCTTTTCCGTTCGTTTTATCTAAAATTGTGGAAAACTTAGAGAAATGGCTGTGAGCTTATCGCTTTTTCTTATTTTCCTGATTTGTCACAGCCCCTATTTTTTGATGAAGGATATTTTATATGACCATTGTGAGTTTTATTAACTCAAGCATTGCAGATTCTGATAATAATGATGTTGAGTTTACAGCAAGGGTAATGGAAGTTCACATGTTAAATCCGTTAATTCTTTTCAGCGAAATAATCAGATGTTAGAATATTCTGACTAATTTGGATTTCTTCGAAAACTTTGTTATTTATTTCTTCTATTTCATCATCAGTTATAGAAGGATCTAATTTAATGACTGTTCCTTTCGTTGCATTATAATAGGCTCGATCATTAAGCCAGGAGCGATCTTCAAAGATAATAAGTCCCTCTTTATCTGATAATGCATCGCGACCAGTGATGAGATGACCGTTTAAGTTTATATCGAACAAATTACATAAAGTTGGCATAATATCATATGTTGAGGTCACTGTTTCAATAGTTGTACTATTCTCTAAACTTGGAGTCCAAATGATGAATGGAACTTTTATAAATTTCATAGTCATTTTTAAGGTCAGTGAATAATTCTTTTTGTCGCGGATTTTGTTAACCCATAAGGATAATGGTCTCCATAGACCGCGATAACAGTGTTTTCAAGTTGACCGGTTTTTGTAAGATCTTCAATTAAAATTTCCAATCCACTATCAAGCGTTTTCTGTGCTGCTAGATAACAAAGGGCTTCTGTAGAATACTCTTCACCAGCTTCACCATGGAGAACGATAGTTTGCCAAAGATCATATTCAATTCATAACGTTCACGAACATAAGGTACATGCCTTGAAACACTAATAAAGAAATCAAAGAACGGTTCAGTAGCATTTTCATTTGTCGCTTCCAGAGCCTTTGTGAAAAAGTTCACGATCATGAATCCAGTTATAAGCCTCTACAAATTCTGGACGCTTTTCTAAATTAAGATCAACCCCAATCATAGAGGTAGGTAAATCCGTAGGTGTAATGCAAAGTTTCACGATTATAAAACTCCTTTTGAAGGAATGGAATGAGTTAGCTGAATATCCTATTTCGCGAAATAATTGAGGAAGCGCGCTTGGGGAAAGTATTTTCATAAAAATCATATGCAAGCGGACCATTGTCAATAGAAGGAATTTGTGAAGTAAGACTGATGAATTCACTATCCGCTGTAGCAGATTGATATACTGGTGCGTAATGGTTATCAAAATTAATTCCTTGTGTTTTCATCATGTATAAGGTAGAGTCAGTTCTTCATCAATAACAATTGTGGATAACGATTCACATAAGATAAGAATTAAATTTTTACCTTTAAATATCCCTGTATAATCATTAGGTTCTGAAACATATCCATGTTCTTCTATATAAAGATCAATCATTGTTTTTTGTTCGTCAGTATTTTCTATTTTATGATTTAGAGTTAGCTGTGCATCTTTTAATGGTGTATGAATGCCGAGTCGATCAACGGCTCTGGACTTTATTGTAAAGTGTATGGTAAAGATACGAGTCACTTTCACTTTTCTTAATATTCTCGGATAATTTGAGAATGTTAAGAACAGGCAACAAGGCTTAATATACATAAAAAGCTTGTAATGCATATTCTTAGAATGTAATTATATTTATATTGTTTACCTTTAAATAGATTGATAAGAATAAAAGGGATCAGAGGTAGAAAATATCCAAAAGAGATCTAATGTTAGTTTTTCCAGTGGCTTCATTTTTACTTGGAAAATTCTTTTAGAATACTAGCTTTCGAAAAAAGAAAAGAAAGTAGAGAAATAATTATAATGAAGATTCTGACAAAAGCAAAGTAATGCCATCGTACTCATCAAAACTATTCCATAAGTTAATCTCGTTTTTTGCCCCATGAGAAACATAAAGGAACTTAATAAAATAGCAGTAAAAAATATTTACAAAAAATCACTTTAGCGTTAGCTGAGGACATACCCAATTGATTACGAAAGTAATAATCAAAAAATAAGACAGAGAAGAAAAGATTAAAATATCAGCGTTGCTTAAAAAATGCTTTTTTTATTTTTTTCATTATTATCACCTGATAATTATTATAAGCAAAATTAAGAACAAATAAAAGTATGAATAAGTTTTTCGAATATAATTTTATAATTACGTAAATTGAAAAAGTAAATTCCACAACAAATCAAAAATATGGAAATTACTCTTACAGACAATTCAACAAGTAATATAGTAGAAATTACTCTTACAATTATATATCATAATTAGTGCTCTTACTGTGATGCTTTCACAGAGGAGGACTTTCTATGAATATCAAAGGTTCTAAACATTTAGACTTACAGTACCGTAATTTTATTGAGCAGGGACTAAATAACAATTCTTCCAAATCTGCTATTGCTGCTGTTATCGGGATGGATAAATCTTCCATTTGCAAAGAAATCAAAAACATGCCTATGAAGTCAAATTCTCCCGTCAAGGTGTTTCTGCCTATGGTACCTATGATTGCCAAAATATCGCTTCCTGCGGCTTTAATTCATTCTGCCGCAACGCGTGTCCTAATCGTATTCCTATCCCTTGCAAGATCCGCGACAAAACCAGAGGGGTATGCAATGGTTGTGATAAGAAAAGCACTTGCAAGCTCACAAAGCGATTTTATTCAGCCCAAAGAGCCCAAACGGAATATAAATATAGGCTTTCCGATTCTCGTGAGGGTGTCAATCTTACTTACTCAGAACTGAACGCAATCGCTGCTATTATTGTAGAGCCGATCAAAAATGGCCAATCTGTCTATGCAGTCCTTCAGGCGCATCCTGAGATCCATCACTGTGAGAAAACCATCTATAACTGGATCGAAATAGGTGTCTTTCAGCCATTTGGCCTCGCCAACCTAGATCTTCGATCCAGAGTCACAAGAAAGCTAAAGAAAAAGGATCAGGTCAAATATAAAAAACGCGAAGACAGGGCATATCTTAAAGGTAGGACTTATGACTGCTTTTGAAACCTATGAGAGAGCACCCTTCCTTCTCTGTCGTTGAAATGGATACCGTCTACAATGACGGAACTAACGGTCCTTTCATACAGACTTTCATGCTTGTTTCCTTCGGCATCATGATCGGTGTGCTTCATTCTGCCAAAAAATGCAAAAAACGATGGCAGTTGGAATGCGTTATGTAAAAAACACTACTGGTGATGATCTTTTCCATTCCATCTTTCAGGTCTTATTGACCGATCGAGGAAGTGAATTTTCTGATGCCTTTGCATTTGAGGAACTGGTAGGGCATGTTTTCTATTGTGATCCTATGGCCTCATGACAGAAGCCTCACGTAGAGAACAACCATCGCCTATTGCGTTATATCTGTCCAAAAGAAAAGATCTGAATCAGCTTGGTCTTCACTCTCAGGCTGATCTAGATCTCATTTTTCCCATATCAATTCGTATCCACGTAAAGAACGATATGGGAAGTCGCCGATTGAAGAATTCACTTTCTATCATCCTGAATCAGAAGCTATCTTATCAGCACTTCACATTCAATGCGTTGATAAAGATAAGATCATTTAATCCGGCTTTAATCAAAAAATAATTTAATATACCACAGTAAGAGCAGCTCATCTACAAATAGAAAATCGAGTAGAGAATTTAGTCTTACAGTTTAAAAAAGTCTGAATTAACTACTCTTTTTGTGTTTGTAGAATTAACTTTACAATAGCAATAGTAGTATATCATATTGTATGAAAACTATGAATATGAAAAAAAAAAGTTCTTATATCCTCTCCTACTATCGGATATAATGAACTTTTGTAAGACTTAAATCAACCGTTTGTTTCTCTTCATTGTTGTGGAATTTACTTTTTTCAATTTACGAATTTTATAATTACAAACGTTTGTAATTAAACTAAAAGGACATGACTGAGTCATATCATGTCGAGAAATTTAATTGACTTGATATTTTTTTAATATTGTGTTTATTGAAAACATTGTATTATGCTGAGTATTTAAAGTAAGAGTTCATTGCAAATAAGGAATTAGAATAAGAAAAGCGTACTAACAAAAGGTCAAGATATTTTTAAAGCAATTTATGAAAAAATAGAAATAGCTAAAAAGGCATGACAAAAACACGATCAAGGTTGCGTTTTCATTGGCATGCAACGATTCGCAGGTGTATTTGACCGTTCAGGGAGGGATTCTCTTGATTTGAATTATTCGTTTGTTCCTTTGTCCGCCTCCAGGGCATGCAGATATTCACGTGTCTTACCATAGTAAATCCGCAGAAACTTATTGGCCCCCCGCTGTCATATACACAAGGTAAGGTTTGCCTTCACTGCGCTTCTTATCCATAAACTGGTAGACCTTATCCTCTTCCGGGTGAAGTTTGATGAGGACTTCCATGATCTTGAATTGTGTATGCCTAAGCCGCGGGTTGCCTGTCTTGAAAGCACAGTTGCTCCCTTGATTCAGGGTTCCGGATTGATTGATACCCGGATCCACGCCCGCAAAGGCGGTCAGAGCCTCACGATGTTTAAAACGCATCGGATCTCCAATCTCAGCCAAAAGCTGAGGACCCAGAGAAGGCCCGACCCCTTTCATCGCCATGACGACAGGATACTCGGGGAGTTGGCTGGCAATCTCATTCATCGCTGCGCGAAGTGTTTCAACATGGGTTATGACTTCTTTGAGATTGCCAATGGCCATCTTCACCAAAGCCTTGTATTGCGCATTTTTTGAAAGACCGCGATAAGATCCTGAGCGGATGCGTAGAGTGATTCGCACTTACCTTGTTGGAAGTGACAGCCCTGCTTTTCACAAAATGTCTGTACTTTTCGCTAAAGGCATGGAGTGAAAGAGAACGAACGCAGTCCACATGCCAGAAAAGCTCGGCGTAATCCACCCATTTCTCGCGCTGCCATCTGGTCTGACAGGGCTGTTGAAGAGCTGATTGACACCCGGATAGGTCATATCTAACAAAGCGATAAGATTGGACTTGACCGAGACTTTCTGGGACGTAAAAACTCGAACTGAGAATTGTAAAGCTGAAGCTGGGTACGTAATTCATCCATATTCGTATACTCCCTCAGGGAATCCCAGTTCAGGATGCCGCACCTGCAGATTTTCTTCGCATCGGCAGGGTCGTTCTTCACATTGCGAAGAGAGTTATCGCCGAATTGCTTAATCTGCTTGGATTGGCAACGCTGACAAAGATTCTTTCCTTAGAAAGCTGTTCGACGATAGGAAGATGGTAACGGTCTGTGCTTTCGACAACAGCACGGACATCCCTATCAATAGCCGCGAAGGACTTCACCAGCTTCTGAATATCAGACTGACTTTGAGAGACCGTGAAAGGCTTTCTGACAAGGCCCATGTCTGAATTGAAGATGGCAATATCGTTCTTGGCTTTGGCGTCGTCGATACCAATAAGATAGCGCATAGAAACACCTCCTGAAAAGTGAATGGGCAACGGATCAGTTTCCTCATTGTCGATTCAATCTCCTGGGGGTTAAACGAACGCGATGGAAAGGATATCGACTCTACCTACTTAAATCGAACGGCTGCAATGAGTGGCTGACGGACTGGCTTTTTCGACCAACGTATACACGCAGTATAGTTCTAGGAGAAAAAAACGTCACACCATTACCACTCTATTATACAGCTTAAACAATGAGAGGATCAAATCATGACTGGTTGCCATGATTTCTGGTCCCAATATTATATTAGAGAAGTTTTATTGCAAACACCGTGAAAAAATATTTAAGAATTTTTATCATAGTTAGTTACTGAATTATAAGATATAATGGATCAGTATCATTGGAGGTTTTATGCTAAAAAATATAAGTACCCGCTTTTACTTGCAGGAGCAGTAACTCTAATCTGTGGATGTATGTTTTTACCTAATTTGCTAGCGCACATACCGGTAACATACGGTACAGACTTAAACCTGAACAGTTTTTCTTTAATATGGAATTTACCAATTTAATGAATCAATTCTTTAAAAAAGGAACCTTACCTTTTTATTCGTGGAGCATGTTTTTAGGTACTAATTTCTTTTGCTTCGCAAACCTTTTATATTATGGGCGATCCTTTTACTTGGGCAAGTTTGCTATTTCAAAATCTTAATTTCTTTGATAGAACTTTGTTATTAGAAATTGAAAATTCTTCATCAGTGCATTTTCAATGTTTTATTTGTTAAGAACGATGAAAATCTCAGAGAAAGTTAGCTTCTTCGGAGGCTTATGTTATGCGTTTAGTGGATGGGCTATATTCTTTAGTGGACAATTAATGTTTCATTCTTTTTATTGTCTCGTGCCACTTTATTTCTGTGGTATAGAAAAATATCTTATTACTGGGAAGAAAATGCAGTTTCTTTTGATTACTGCTATTTTACTAAGTTCACATTGGTATTTCTTTTATACATTATCATTTTTTAACACCGTTCTTTTATATTTATCGTTATAGTCAGATAAAGTTTGATTTTAGTAAATTTATACCAGATACTTTGAAATTAATTGGAATTTATTTAATTGGAGTAATGATGGCTGGAATCGTATTAGTTCCAACAATTAGTTATATGAGTGAAAATAATCGAATTGGATTAAATATTTCGTTATTATTCCAAGATCCACAGGTCTATTTACACTTTCTTGCTTCTATGTTTGTTCCAAATTATCAATACATTTATGGCGTAAACGTATTCGAAACAAACTGGCATGTAACACGTGAAATTTGTATATGGGCAGGAAGTTTAACTGCATTGCTTGTTTGTCAGGTATTTTTGTGTAACTGATAAATCATATCAAAGGAAAACTTTGTTATTTTATCTATGTCTAATTATTCTAGCAGTCTTTCCGATTGGAGATGCAGCGTTACACGGATTTAGTGAACCTTCGTTCAGATGGACTTTTTTGTTAACTTTATTTAATATAATTACAGCTTGTTATCTCTTTGATCATTTAGAAATTATAAATATCAAAAAAAAAATATATCCAATAGCTAGTCTTGTAGCTGCTTTTTGCATCGTTATTGTTCCTTTATCTGCAATAATAGAAGGCAAATTTGACATTGTTTTTAATGAATATGGTTCGCAAATTATTTTGTTTTCTGGGTGTGCTATATTAATTTTTGTTTTTGCGTTTTTGCTAAAGCGTAGAGCAATTAATGCGTTGCTTATTTTGTCTGTTTTGGAATTCGCATTATCAGGAGGGATTCATTATATTCGTAAAATGGATACTTCAGAAAGAGGAAGTTATGCTTTTGCGAATGAGGTAACCCATGTATTGCAAGATGAAGATCAAGGATTAAATAATTATCTAGATTATTTAGATCCAGAAAAATTATACTGAATATTATAGAATTTACGTACCACATGACTCGTTATATTGGAATTATAGTCATAATATGTCCGTAGCCTATCAATTAAATGGATTGATGATTTATGACTCGACTTATTCACCATCAATCAACAAACTTGCGGAACTTGCTCCAGAAATCAGGGAGTTTAACTCAGGAATGATTTTAATATTAAGAATGGTGACTTAATGAAGTTTTGAATGTTAAATATGCGTTAGTGTTAAATTTAAAGAACTTCCTTTTCGGAGTTAATTGGGAATTAATTCAAGATGACTATCGAGGAAGTATTTCAATATATGAAAACAAAGACTTCAGACCGTTGGGAACTACTTATAATTCTGTATTAACTTATGAAGAATTTATGCAAACTAATCAAAGCCTCTATGAATTGAATAACATGGTAATATGTAATAATGAAAATCTTGAAGAAATAAAAGGCACTTGTTAAACGTGATGCGAGATCCGAATTAAATAACATTCAATATGGAGGAAATCAGCTTACGGGCGACATTAAATCTGATAATGGAGGATTTATGGTCATAACATTACCTTATGATGAAGGCTGGAAAATCCTAGTTAATGAGAATGAAGTGAAAAAATATGAAGTTAATGGTGGCTTTATAGGAATACCAATTAATCAGGGGAAAATCATATTGAGATGTATTTTGTACCAAAAAGGATTTAAGTTTGGTTTGATAATGAGTGTAATTGGAAGTATTATGGCTACGGTTTTATTCATTTTCAGCATAAAAAAGAACGAAAAAAGTCCAGTATATAGAGCTCTTTTTTTTGCTATAATAAATTAGTATCACAAGAGGAGTTAAATATGTCAAAAGTATCTATTGTTATTCCGTGCTATTTCAATGAACTGAATGTAGCTGAGACTTATAAAGTATTAGTTCGTGATGTTTTTGAAAAAGAAAAGATATAGAATTTGAAAATTTTTTGTTGATGATGGATCAAGAGATAAAACATTAGATGAATTAAAGAAAGTTCAAACATATGATAATCATGTGAAAATTGTTAAACTTTCTCGTAATTTTGGAGAATTCCGTGCGATAGTTGCTGGCATGAGTCAAGCTACTGGCGATGCGATTGCTGTGATGAGTGCAGATTTACAAGATCCTCCTTATTTAATTACAGAAATGATTCAATATTGGCAACAAGGTGAGAAAGTAGTTATTGCAGCCAGAAACAAACGCGATGAGCCTTGGATAAAGAACTTTCGCTAATACTTATTATCGTATTGTAAGAAAGCTGGTTATTGCCGATTATCCAAAGCAAGGCTTTTGATTTCTTTTTTGATGGATAAGAGTGTAGCAGAGATTTTGGTTAATATGCAGGAAAGAACTCTTCGATTTACGTTCAATTGATTTGGACTGATTTAACCCTGAAAGTTATAGAGTACACAAGACAAGCAAGAGAAAAAGGAAAATCAATGTGGTCCTATAAAAAGAATTGATCTTTTTATCGATACTTTCATTGTTTTCTCGCATACTCCAATTCGATGGATTAGTGGATTAGGTTTTCTAATGAGCATAAGTGGCTTTTATTTCAGCTTTGCTTCTAGTCTATGATAAATTGGTTCATGGTTCAGATGTTGCTGGATGGACATCTTTAATGGTTGTTGTGTTGGTGCTGGCTGGAGTACAAATGATTATGCTTGGAATTATCGGTGAGTATATGTGGAGAAATCTTGATGAATCTAGAAAAACGTCCTTTATACATCATAGATGAAATAATTGAGGATAAAAAGTAATGAAGAATGTTTATTTGCAAGCTTTTAAGGCCCATGGCAGTGCGAATGATGGTTATCTTAGCGCAATAGAAAGAAATACAGGACTTCCGTTTGATATCCGAAGAGTTTATACTGTGATTAATACTCAAGAGGGAAATGTTAGAGGTTATCACGCACATAAAAGTTTGTTTCAAATATTTTTTGCTTTAAGCGGCAAAATTGTTGTCCATTGCGAAGATATAAATGGTAATCAAGAGTGCTATGAACTCAACGATCCTCATGTAGGGCTTGTGTGTGGTCCTCAAATCTGGCATACGTTAACTTATCATGATAATGCAATATTGATGGTCTTAGCCAGCGAGGGCTATGATGAATCTGATTATATAAGAGAATATGATACATTTAAGAGGTTGAAAGAAGGAAATTTATGAAAATAGAAAATAATCAATTACTTCCGCAATATTTGAAATTTAAAGACGAATATTTAAAAAAGGTCGAGGAGGTTTTAGATAGCGGATGGTATGTACTGGTAATGAAGTGAAGTGTTTCGAAGAAGAATTTGCTGAATATAATCAATCTAAATATTGTGTAGGTGTGGCCAGTGGACTTGATGCTTTGATTTTGGCTTTTGAAGCGCTTCATTTAAATCCTGGAGATGAAGTTATTGCGCCAGCAAATACATATATAGCTTCAATTATGGGATTTACCAGAAATGGCTTAGTGCCTAAATTTGTTGAACCTGACCAATATTATAATTTAGATCCTTTTAAGATCGAAGCTGCAATAGGGTCTAAGACAAAAGCGATTTGTGTTGTTCATTTGTACGGACAGATAGCAAATATGCCAGAAATAATGAAGATTGCAAGAAAATATAATCTTAAAGTTGTTGAGGATTGCGCACAATCTCATGGAGCTTCTATTAATGGAAAGAAATGTGGCACATGGGGGGACGTAGGTTTGCTTTAGCTTCTATCCAACCAAAAATCTCGGCGGTTTCGGCGATGGTGGTGCTATTATTACAGATAATAAAGACATTGCGGAAGAAGTTAGAATGATGAGAAATTATGGTTCTAAAAAACATATTATTTTGAAAAAGTAGGTTATAATTCTCGATTGGATGAACTTCAAGCTGGACTATTGCGGGTTAAATTAAAACATTTAGATGAACTTACTGCTGAAAGAAGAAAAAGATGCTTTAAGATATTTAATCGAAATCAAAAAATCCTAAAATTAAATTACCTGAGATGCAGTTTGGTGAGTTAGGTCATGTATTTCATTTGTTTGTTGTATACATAGAAGATCGTGATAATTTTATGAAATATTGTAATCAAAAAAGGAATTGAACTTAAAATACATTATCCTCAACCACCGCATTTGAGTACTGCCTATGAATATTTAGGGTATCATGTAAATGATTTTCCAATTACAGAAAAAAATGGCTGATCATATAGTCTCTTTACCACTTTATAATGGTATGGAAACTGAAAAATTGGAATATGTAATTAATGTATTCAACCAATATTAATTTAAAAATACGAAGGGAAATCAACGGAAAATAATGAATAAAATTACAAAAAAAAAAAAGATATGTTTTATGGGGAATGGGAATCTTATTCTGTCTTGTTTTCTGTTATCCTCTGTTCTCTAATACGTTAGTACGGGGGCATGATACTTATTTCCATTTGGCACGGATTGAAGCGTTAAAAGAAGCTTTTATATACATGGCGATTTTTTTTCCGCGATTATATTATGAACAAAATTTTAATTTTGGTTATGGAACCCTTTGTTCTACTCGGATATTTTTTGATCATTCCAGCTTTAATCCGGCTTTGCGGAGTTCCGATCGTAATCACGTATAAGGTTTTCCTATTTATGTGTACAGGAATGACTTTTGTTAGCATGTATTATACTGTGAAAAAATAAGTAAGAATACATCTTCTGCATTTTATCGGCAGTTATCTATTTATTTACGGCCTATAGAATTACTGATGTATATGTTAGGGGAGCAATTGAGAAGTTTTAGCGATGATTTTCATCCCCGTGATCCTCCTTTGAAATTTATAAAGTCCTCTATACAGATCAATATAATTATAAATATTTAGGTTTGTTTTTTGCATTGCTTTTATTAAGTCATAATATATCTTTTGTTTTAATGTGCGGCGTCTTTGGTATATTTATCTTATGTAATTTGACTAGGTTATTAAAAGAAAGAAGTCGAATATTTTGTATAGTTAAAGCAATTTTCATTGCAATTGGGTGTCTTGCTTTCTTTTTGTTCCCTATGTTGGAACAACTTAGTACTGGAAAATACGCAGTAAACGAATTTGTTAGTGATTCTAATTTAAGTAATTATACACTATTTCTAGAACAATTATTCACGATGAAAATAAATTTCGGATTAGCCGGTCACGAATTTGGTCAAGATTATTGGATGACTACTAATACAGGGATAATTGCTATGATTTTACCGGCTTTACAATTTTTCGATATAAAGAAGATAAAGCTAACCGAGCATTCTATTTTTATGCACTCTTATCGGCTATTTTTGTTTAATCTTATGTTTAGATTTCTTTCCTTGGAGCTTATTTAATTCATTCCTTAGTTTTATGCAATTTCCTTTGGCGTTTAATTATCGTTTCTTCTGCGTTACTTTCATTGATGTCTGGTATTTGCGTTATTGAATATTTTAGGAAAATAGATGAAAGAAGAGTTTTTTAATAGTATTAATTTTAGTTTTATTTATAGGAATATATCAACTTTCTTTTGTTATAAAGCAACCAGCAATCATATTTAATGATACTCCTTATTCTTTAATTTCAGATGATGATTACAGTGGAGAACATGGAATAGTAACCTATTACAATCAGGCCGAACTTGCCGCTGCAGATTATTTGCCTATTAAAGATAATGTCGATTATCGAAACTATGGTGATTATATTATTACAAATAATGATGTTGAATTACTTGATTTCGTTAGAGGCTATAATTATATGAGTTTTTCAATAAGTAGTAGTGAGGAAAATTCTCTGTATATTTTGCCATTGATTTATTATAAAGGATATACTATCGAATGTTATGATGAAAATGGTAATTTTGTCGAATCACTAGTTCCTTATCCAGATCATGAAACTTTTTTGGTTTCCTTTAATACCAGGGAAAAAAAAAAAAATGCAATATGTTATTTATTATAAAGGAACAAAAATACAAATTATTTCTTATTGCATCTCTTTAATTTCTGTTATTACTCTTATTCGATAAAATTTGAAAGGTGGATTAAAAAATTATGGTAGAGATATCAATAGTAATATCATTAATACTGATTTTTGATAGTTATCTGTTAGGGAAATGTATTAGTAAGTATTTTAATTGGAACGCAGATTATTTTCCTATAATTACAATCGGTTTTTTTTGTTATTTTAGGTATTTTCGAATTTTTGTCTTCGCTTTTGTCAAATTTCAATTCTCTGTATATTATATTCTTTTTGTTCAATATATTTTGCTAATTATTCCAATATTTGTTGCAATTAAAGTGAAAGTTAATCTAATTCCACACAAAAAAGAACTTAAGATGATATTAGGAGGTGCATTATTTACTATAATTTTTGCTTTTCTAATGGGAAATCAAACATTAGAGAAGCTGCTTTCGATTCTAATTTCTATTTATCTATGGTAATTGAAAACAGCACATCACCTACATTGGGAACAATTAATGGTTATACTGGAAATATAGAAAATATATCGACGCTTCATGGCTATCAAGGTTTTTATTATTTTCATGCTTTTGCTTTTAAAAAAAAAATATAAGGAATATTTTGTCTTTAAATAATACTTCGTTAACTCCTGTTTATTTATGGACTTCAGCTTTAACATATTTTTATATGCTAAGTGATATTCTTTTTCATTCAATAAATTTATTTTAGAGAAGAAAAGTTTGCATACTAAAATTGTTGCTTTATTATTTGTGCTTGTTTTTTCACTAATTATTTCAACATATCATTCCCATTTTATGGAAATACATGGAAAACATTAAATATTGCGTGTAATATGCTCATATTGTATGAATTTATTAAACTGAATAATAATAAATCGTTATTTTTACTTACTTTTTGAATTCTTCACTTATCGGATTTAGTTCATCAGGTTTCTTTATTGCATGTTTTATTGAAATTAGTTTTTTTTCTATTTAATATGGAAAAGGAACAAAATTATACTGTTTATTTAGAATATTGATATCATGTCTATCTTTACTTATTTTTGCATTACTTTATTTTTCAGGAAATAATATTAAAATTTCAATTTTAATATTAGCAATTTATTGCCTAGCAGGATATACTGTTTATTTAACAAAACGATTTGATGCTATATCTTGGAAAAAATGTTACAACTTTTTAAGTTTATTTTCATAATTTCTGTTCTTTTGCTAGTGATTGTTAGTTATTTTGTACGAAATTCTATGTTTTCTGGTTCAGATAGTCAATTCAATGGGTACTCATTCTTTTTTCGCTTAAATAGTTTGGGAGATATGACTTTGAATTATTTTATACCAGTGAATAAAATAGAACTAGTGGAATTGTGTTTTTGGTTTATTATTTTCATTAATTGTTT